>OJML01000024.1_pt1 | contig 90304 bp, 81 predicted proteins | sample 1597221 | NCBI WGS metagenome assembly OJML01 (sample SAMEA2452123, study PRJEB22498) | human gut metagenome | biome: human feces; feature: human gut; material: feces | place: Australia | collected 2012 | reverse complement strand
AGCATCATAACGGCGACGATAGTGTGAAGACGCGACAATAGCAAGCTGCCAGGTCCTTTTTTTTGTTTAAAAATAGCCTTTTATAGGCTATTTTTTATTTTGTAGAAACAAACTTAAATGACTATCATTCAATATTCATTCATGCTATAATGAACCCGATTATAGAAAAGAAGGAAAGGTGAATTGTATGATTGGTTTTTACAACTATACAGTCATTCTAACATATTGTAGTTTAATCAGTGCGATTGTCGGAACTCACTTCGCATTTGAACACAATTATGTTTTGGCATTATTCTGTCTTATGCTTTGTGGTTTTTTTGATTCTTTCGATGGTATCGTTGCACGTTCAAAAAAGGACAGAACAGAAGAAGAAAAGAAGTTTGGTATTCAGATTGATTCTCTTGTAGATTTAATCAGTTTTGGTGTTTATCCTGCAATCATTGCCTATTCAATGGGATTCAAAAGTTTCCCTTGTTTAATCATCTTTATTATATATATTCTTGGTGCTGTTATTCGTCTAGGATATTTTAATGTAATGGAGGATATGCGACAGCAGCAGACTACTGAAAAAAGAAAATATTATCAGGGATTACCTGTTACATCTTCATGTCTAATTTTTCCAATGATTTACTGTTTAACAGTATGCCTTTCAGTGCCTCAGGTTCAGTTTGTTTATTTAATTGGACTACTAGTTGTAGGTATTCTATTCGTAGCTAACATCAAAGTAATCAAGCCTGACTTTAAGGGTGTATTAGGTCTTATAGGCTTTGGTATTATTTTATTAATCATTTTAATTATTAAAGGTGTTGTATTAATCTAGTATGGCAATATACAAACGTAATGGTGAAAAATTAGATTATGATCAGTCTCAGGATTTATTCTTAGAGAAACTATACGGATCACTTGCAGGAAGATGCTTACTGAAAGTACTCACTCAGCCTGTTATTACAGAACTTGGTGGGGCTTTTATGAATTCTTCTTTATCTAAAGGACAAATCAAGTCTTTTGTAGAGAAGAATAATATCGATTTGAATCTCTATGAATCACAGAATTATCATTCTTACAATGATTTCTTTACACGTACTATTAAAGAGGGTGTAAGACATATTGACGAGGATGAAAGTGTATTGATTGCGCCTTGTGATAGTAAGTTGACTGTTTATCCTATTGCAGATTCATTACAGCTTAAAATCAAGAATTCATTTTATACAATTGAAGACTTATTAATGAGTCCTACACTTGCTGATGAGTATAGAGGTGGTCTATGTCTTGTATTTAGACTTACAGTAGATGATTATCATCACTATCATTTTATAGATGATGGGACTGCAGAAAAGGATCACTTTATTAAAGGTATATTTCATACAGTTAATCCGATTGCTAGCGATTATTATCCTATCTATAAAACCAATAGCCGTTCCTATACAGTTCTACATACAAAACATTTTGGTGATGTAGTACAGATGGAAGTAGGGGCTATGATGGTAGGTAAGATTACAAATCTTCATAAACAGTCATTTAAACGTGGTGAAGAAAAAGGCTATTTTGAATTTGGCGGCAGTACGGTTGTCTTATTCATTAAGAAGGATGTAGTAGAGATTGATGAAGATATTCTCAGTCACTCAAAAAATGAAGATGAAGTACGTGTTCTCATGGGAGAACGTATCGGTACACTAAAATAGTGAGAAGGTGAATACCTTCTCATTCTTTTTGTTTTGTTTAAAGAGTTTTATGATATAATTAAGAATGCGAATAAGGAGGTTATGTGATGGGCAAAGTAATCGCAATTACAAACCAAAAAGGTGGCGTAGGAAAAACAACCACTAGTATTAATTTATGTGCAGCACTTGCACTTATGAAGAAGAAAGTATTACTTGTAGATATGGACGCTCAGTCTAATGCGACGCAGGGTATTGGAATCGATCGTTCTAGTTTAGAAAAAACAACTTATGATGTACTTATTGATGAAGTACCTATTGAGTCAATTATCAAACATAGTGAAATCCCACATCTAGATGTGGCACCTGCAAGCATTGACTTAGCGGGTGTAGAAGTACAATTATCAGCTGTACCAAAGGGAAGGGAAAAACGTTTAAGAAAGGCTATGGATAGTGTCAGAAATCAATATGATTATATTATCATTGATTGTCCACCTGCCTTAGGTTTATTAAACACAAATGCCCTCACAGCTGCGGATAGTGTCTTAATCCCTGTTCAGTGTGAATATTATGCACTAGAAGGTTTAACACAGCTATTAAATACTATTTTATTAACACAGTCAGTATTTAATCGTAATCTGACAATTGAAGGTGTGTTATTAACTATGCTTGATTCACGTACTAATTTAGGTGTAGAAGTAACACAGGAAGTACGTAAATACTTTAAAGACAAAGTTTATAAAACAGTGATACCTAGAAATGTAAAGTTATCAGAAGCACCTTCTGCAGGTCTTTCAATCTTTGATTATGATTCACGTAGCGAAGGCGCTAAGTCTTACGCAAGACTTGCGAAAGAGGTGGTGAGCAGAAATGGCAGATAAGAAAAAACGCTTAAGTAAAGGATTAGATGCAATCTTTGATACAACATCTACTGGTGGAGATCTTCAATCAATGATTTCTGCGATTGAAAGTAATTCTAATGAATACTCACAGGAAAAGGTTTCTATTGATTTAATCAGACCTAATCCTTATCAGCCTAGAAAACACTTTGATCAGGATAAGTTGAATGAATTAGCACAGTCTATTAAAGAACATGGTATCTTACAGCCAATTCTATTAAAGAAATCTATTCATGGCTATGATATCGTAGCTGGTGAAAGAAGATTTAGAGGAGCGAATATTGCTGGATTAACTGAAGTACCTGCAATCATTGTAGACTTCACTGATGATCAGATGATGGAAATTGCGCTTCTTGAAAACATTCAGAGAGAAGATCTTAATGCGATTGAAGAAGCACAAGCTTATAAAGCTATGATGGATAAGATGCATCTGACTCAAGAAGAATTAGCTGGTCGTATTGGTAAATCAAGAACACATGTGACTAATACTTTAAGACTTCTTAATATCAATGAGAAGCTCCAGCAGTATATTCTAGAAGGTATTCTTTCTATGGGACATGTTAGACCATTAGTTGGTTTAGATGATGAAACAGCTCTTAAAATCGCCAATCGTGCCATTAAAGAGAAACTTTCTGTACGTCAAGTAGAAGATATAGTCAGAGGCTATAAACTTGCTCAGAAACGTAAAAATGCGCCTAAAAAAGAAAAGAATACAACTTATACTTATGCCGAAGATTTACTAAGAAAGAAGTTCCGCACAAAAGTAAAGGTTGAAGAAAAAACAATTACCCTTAAATATTCTGATACAGAAGACCTAAATCGTATTCTAGAAATCATGGGTGTAATAGAAGATATCTAAAGAACAGGAAACTGTTCTTTTTTCATTTATAGGAAATTTCAATGTTTAATTTAGATTCTATGTATAATAAACATGAAAGAAGAGGACACATAATATGAAACAATTTCCAGAAGGATTTTTATGGGGCGGTGCTGTTGCTGCCAATCAGTATGAAGGTGGATGGAAGGAAGGCGGTAAAGGTATTACTGTCTCAGACTGTGCTAGAAGCCATTTAGATGTAGATGTACAGGACTATAAGAAACAAAATGAAGTCACTACAGCTGATATCGAAGAAGCATTAAACACACAGGATGAAGTATACTATCCAAAAAGACATGGTGCAGATGGATATCACCATTACAAAGAAGATATTAAGTTATTCGCAGAAATGGGCTTTAAAGTATTCCGTTTATCTATTGCCTGGGCAAGAATCTTCCCTAATGGTGATGATGCAGTACCTAATGAAGAAGGCTTAAAGTTCTATGATGATGTATTTGATGAATGTTTAAAATATGGTATTGAACCATTAGTCACTATTTCTCACTATGAACCACCTATTAATCTTGTATTAAATTATGATGGATGGTATTCAAGAGAAGTCATCGATATGTTTGTACGTTATTGTGAAGTGATTGTAGATAGATATAAGGATAAAGTAAAATACTGGCTTACTTTTAATGAAGTAGACTCTATGATCAGACACCCATATACTACAGGTGCACTTATTAAAGATCGTTTCCCAGGTAAGAACTTCAATGAAGTCATCTTCCAGGCAATGCATCATCAGTTTGTAGCCAGTGCACTTGCAACTAAGATCGTACATGAAGCAAGACCTGATGCTAAAGTAGGTTGTATGTTAACAAAACTTACTTATTACCCATACACATGTAAACCTGAAGATGTTTTACAGGCACAACAGGATATGAGAAGTACATATTGTTATAGTGATACACAGGTATTTGGTGAATATCCAGCATACTTATTATCTAAATTCAAGAATGAAGGCATCAATATCAAGATGGAACCAGATGACTTAAAGATTATGAAGGAATATCCAGTTGATTTCGTTTCATTCTCTTATTATTCATCTAGCTGTGTTGCTAAAGATGACAATGGTTTAAAGAAGACTGCAGCTAACACTAATGTGGCTATTAAGAATCCATATATTCCATCATCTGACTGGGGATGGCAGATTGACCCTATTGGTTTAAGAATCTCTTTAGTAGACTTATATGACCGTTATAGAAAGCCATTATTCGTAGTAGAAAATGGTTTAGGTGCTAAGGATGAATTAGTGAATGGCACTGTAGATGATCAGTATAGAATTGATTACTTCGATGCACACTTTAAAGAAATGTATAATGCGATTGTAGAAGATGGTGTAGACCTCATGGGTTATACATCTTGGGGATGTATTGATATTGTTTCTGAATCTACAAAACAGATGTCTAAACGTTATGGTTTCATCTATGTAGATTGTGATGATCTAGGTAATGGTACTTATAAACGTTATAAGAAGAAATCATTTGATTATTACAAACATGTCATTGAAACAAATGGTGCATGCTTATTTGAAGATTAAAGGTAGTGTTTTACTACCTTTTCTTTATGTCGAAAGAATGGTATTATTGAATGGTAAAGAAGTGAGGTATATATGAGAGAAAATTATGATGTAATTGTAGTAGGTGCTGGTCCAGCAGGAATTATGGCAAGTTATGAATTCGTGTTAAAGAATCCTAACTTATCAGTATTATTAATTGATAAAGGAAGAGCAGTGACTGCAAGACATTGTCCTATCAAAGATAAGAAGATCAAACAGTGTCCAGTGATCAAGGATAATGAACCAGGCTGTTTACCAGCATGTTCTATTACATGTGGATTTGGTGGTGCTGGTGCTTATTCTGATGGTAAGTTTAATATTACAAGTGAATTTGGTGGATGGCTTACTGATTATCTTCCAGCTAATGAAGTAGAAGATGTCATTCGTTATGTAGATAGCTTATATTTAAAGCATGGGGCAACTAAAGATATTACTGACCCAACTACAGACAAAGTAAAAGAAATTGAACACAGAGGCTATGCAGTCGGATTAAAGTTATTACGTGCTAAGGTCAGACATTTAGGTACAGAAGAAAACTTACGTATCATGACTGAAATGCAGGAAGTATTAAAGAAACATATTGATATCCAGTTTAATACAGAAGTAGAAGATATTATTGTAGAAGATAATACAATCAAGGGTATAAAGCTTGCGAAAGGTGATATCATTATAGCCTCTAAAGTATTACTTGCACCAGGTAGAGATGGTGCGACATGGCTAGATGCTATCTTTAAGAAACATGGCTTAGATCTTTATAACAACCAGGTAGATATTGGTGTACGTGTAGAAACATCTAATATCGTTATGGATGAAATCAATAAGAACTTATATGAAGGTAAGTTCATCTATAACACATCTGTAGGTACAAGAGTAAGAACATTCTGTTCAAACCCTAGTGGACATGTTGTAATAGAAAACCATGAAGGGACAATGATGGCCAATGGACATGCATATCATGATCCTAAATTAGGGTCTGACAATACAAACTTTGCATTATTAGTATCTCATGTATTCTCTGAACCATTTAACCAGCCTAATGAATTTGCCCATCAGGTGGCTCAATTAGCAAACAAACTATCAAATGGTTCTATCATCGTACAGAGATATGGTGATATCCAAAAGGGTAGAAGAACAACTGAAAAGCGTTTAAAAGAAGGTTATACAGTGCCTACATTACCAGAAGCTGTTCCAGGTGATTTAGGTCTTGTATTACCATACAATACAATGAAATCAATCGTAGAAATGATTGAAGCATTAGATCACGTAACACCAGGTATTGCGAATGAGCATACATTACTTTATGGTGTAGAAGCTAAATTCTATAGTGCAAGACCAAAGGTAAGAGAAGGATTTGAAACTCTTGTAGATGGTTTATATGTTGCTGGTGATGGTGCAGGTTTAACACGCGGACTTGCTCAGGCAGGTGCTAATGGAATCTTAGTTGCAAGAGATATTATTAAAAGATTAGGAGAATAATGATGGAATACGGATTACATGATATTATTGAAATGAAAAAGCCTCATCCATGTAAGAAATCCACACAATGGGAAATCGTAAGAATGGGTGCGGACATTAAAGTGAAATGCATGGGTTGCGGTGCAATTATCATGTTTTCACGAAGAGATTTTGAAAAGAGATTAAAAAAAGTAATTGAACATAAAGAAAGTGAATAATTTGACTCCATCAAAAAATAATGGTTTAATATAATCATACAGGATAACTGATGTAGAAAAATCGGTCTCGTCTAACACGGCGTATATCTAATTAGATATATGGCGGATGAGGGATGCCCATTCTTAGAAATGGTTCGACCGCCCCTCCAGTTATCCTTTTTTTATGCTCCGTTTAGTAAGATGGAGTCTTTTTTAGTATATAATATATGAAAGGGGTGATTTTATGGACATATTACTATCACGTATTATTCGTTATCTCAATGGTGTGATTACTGACGATAGACAATATCGTACTGCCTTATTTATGGTAGAACACTATCAAGAATTAAGATGTAAGACATTAGAAGAAATTGTGAAGGAATCCGAGTATACAGAGGAAGATATAATGACCTTTATTGGATACTTAGGATATCATGATTATGAAGACTTCAGAGAAAGACTCATGATGGATCAGGATCTTCGTTCAAGTCAGATGCAGTTAAGACTACTCCATACTGATATTGATGGAATGATCAGTTCTCTTCATATCTCGGGTTCAAAAGAAGACTTCTTGAATCTTGTTGATCACTTAGCTGAAATTATTTATGAAAATGGAAGAATCATCCTAGCAGGAGGTTATTCACCACTTAGTGTGACTGTAGACTTTCAGACAGATATGATCAGCATGGGTAAACAGGCAATTGAATATCATCAATTTGACAAGAATTTCAAGTTCAAAGATACTGATGTTGTTTTCTTCTTAACGGCTACAGGGCGAGCTTTGAGTCATGTATCTAAATCTTTAAAAGAAAAAGGTCTATGTAAATCACATATTGTCCTCATGACACAGAATATCAAATATAAGAATTATGATTCTATCTGTGCAGATGATGTCGTACATGTATTAGGCACATTTGATGGTATTGAATTCAATTATCAGATCATGCGTTTATTTGATTTGATTCGTATTCGTTATTACACAAAATATTTCATCTAAACAAAAACGAGAGGTTTATATATGCCTCTCGTTAATTGTTGATACGTTGATGACTGACAAAGTCAGTATGTTCTAAAGTTTTAAAAGTATAGCCATTAGCCTGATAGTATTCAATAATTGCAGGTAATGCCTGTACTGTTGTTGTTTTAGTGGCTGTATCATGCATTAAAATACAGACACGTGGTAGTCTTGACTTAGAACTTTCGATGATACGTGCAGGATTTACTGAACGTCTTGTCGCATCATTAGAAGATACATTCCAGTCATAGTACTTATAGCCTTTCTTTTCTACTTCCTGTGCAACCTTAGCCATAATTCCCTGTGAATAATGTCTTGATATCGTATTAGAACTTCCTCCAGGGAAACGGATCAATTTGCTGGTACGTCCTGTTTGTTCTTTGATGATTTTCTCAATATTACCTAAATCCTCAAAATAAGTTTCTTCACTTTGATAAATACTATACTTATGTGTATAGCTATGTGCACCAATGGCATGTCCTTTTAAATAAGCTGTACGAATATAGCTTTGATAACGCGCATTTTCACCAGTCACAAAGAATGTCGCTTTCACATTATATTTATCAAGAATATCTAACACTTGAGGTGTGTTATGAGAAGGTCCATCATCAAAAGTAAGATAAACTTCCTTCACTTCATCAGCATGTACAGGACTATAAACAAGACTGATTAAAAGCATGAAAGCTATCGCAATATTTATCTTTTTCATGAGCACATCTCCTTTATCGGATACCATTATACACACTTCTCTGTGTAATAGTTATGTATTCTATAAAAGTTCAATAATAAGACTTAACACCATACCAGCAGTCACATCACTGATATGATGAAGACCACTTAAAACCCTTGTAATGGCAGTTAAAAATGCGAATATAAGCATCACTATACCAATATATAAATCAAAATGAATCGCAGTAAATGCGATAATAAAGGCACTTGCAGCATGTCTAGAAGGGAAAGAACATCCTTCACGATGTTCAAAGAGTGGAGTGACTTCTAAGTAGTCATAGGGACGTGATTGATTAATCAGTTTTCTGATTACTGTCACAATAAGAAATGCAGCACAAGGCTTAATAATCGCATAAATGAGATAATCATCATGAGTCATATAGAAACCAATTAATAACATCACATAAGAAGCCATCATGATATATTTTAATGCGATTGTAAGAAATCCTACCACTTTTTTATAAGTAGGATGAGACCATAAAAATTGATTGAGTCTTTCATATGTATTATTCATTCTATCACCTTTCCCATTATACCATTCATTCATTGCATTTTGATGTTAAGTATAATAAAATAATGTAGATTAAAAGGAGTGAATATAAATTATGTCATTAACTGCAGGAATCGTTGGTTTACCAAACGTTGGTAAATCTACATTATTTAATGCAATCACAAACGCACAGGTAGAAGCAGCCAACTACCCATTCGCAACAATTGATCCTAACGTAGGTGTTGTTGAAGTACCAGATCATAGATTAGATGATCTTGCTGCAATCTTTAATCCAAAGAAGACTATCTATACTACATTTGAATTTACAGATATTGCCGGACTTGTAAAAGGTGCCTCTAGAGGTGAAGGTTTAGGAAATAAGTTCTTAGCTAACATCAGAGAAACAGATGCAATCTGTGAAGTAGTAAGATGTTTTAGAGATAAGGATATTACTCACGTTGATGGTTCAGTAGATCCAGTACGTGACGTTGAAACAATCAATCTTGAACTTGTAATGGCTGACTTAGAAACAGTGGACAAGAGAATTGGTAAGATTGAAAAGAAAGCTCAGACTGGTGATAAAGAAGCTAAAGCTGAAATGGAAGTATTAGCACCATTAAAAGAAGTATTAGAAGCTGGTAAAATGGCTCGTACGCTTACTTTTAATGAGGAAGAAATGGTTTATGTAAAACAGTTCAACTTATTAACTACTAAGCCTATGATCTATGTAGCGAATATGGGTGAAGAAGATATCGAAGATCCAGATTCAAACCCATACTATATTGCTTTAAAAGAATATGCTGCAAAAGAAGGATGCGATGTTGTTCCTATCTGCGCTAAGATTGAAAGTGAGTTAGCTGCATTAGATGCAGAAGATAAAGCTATCTTCATGGATGATTTAGGTATCAAGGAAAGTGGTTTAGATAAGCTTATTAAAGAAACATATGCTTTATTAGACTTAAAGACTTTCTTTACTGTAGGACCTGATGAATGCCGTGCATGGACATTTACTAATGGTATGACAGCACCAGAAATGGCCGGTATTATTCATACAGACTTCCAGAAAGGTTTCATTAAAGCTGAAACTTATACTTATGATGATATGATGCAGTATAAGAGTGAAGTGGCTTTAAAAGAAGCTGGTAAGATCAGACAGGAAGGAAAAACTTATAAAGGACTTGATGGTGATATCATGTTCTTCAAGTTTAACGTATAATGAAGATTATTAGACGTATTCTTCTTGTAGTATGTTTAGCTGTCTTTCTATATAGTGCAGGTAATCTTTTAAATATTGGATATAAATATCATAAGCTGGATTCTGATAACAATAAGCTACAGGAAAAAGTCGTAACTGAAGTGAAGCAGGATTCACCACTAGATAGAAAAATTGATTTTAATCAATTAAAGAGTATTAATGAAGATATTATTGGTTGGATTTATATTCCTAATACAAATATTGACTATGCTTTATTGAAAGGAAAAACAAATGATACATACATTCATACAAACTATGAAAAGAAGTATTCATTTGGAGGCAGTATCTTCTTAGATGAAGATAATAATGCATCATTGACTGATAGTAATACAATTATCTATGGTCATAATATGAAGAATGGTGCAATGTTTGCGAATATTAAGAAGTTTGCGGATCATGATTATTTTATTAATCATCCTAAAGTATATATTTATTTACCAGATGGCAGCATTAATGTATATTCTGTCTATAGTACAAAGATCATTGATGCAAGAAGTGATTATTACTTGAAGGATATTGATTATGCAAGTTATGTAGCCAATGCGAAATCATCCGCTAAACAATCAAGAGATGTAGATACACAAAATGGGGCACCATTATTGCTTTTATCTACTTGTTATGCGCCTGATACAACAACACGTAGTGTTTTATTTGCTAGACTAGAAAAGAACGTAAAGTAATTTACGTTCTTTTTGATATAATGGAATAGAGGTGATTCATGATGTATAGCGCAATTATATTATGTGCAGGAAGTGGTAAGAGAACAGGTCTTAGTTACAACAAGATGTTCTATCAATTACAGGGAGAGACTGTATATGAAAAGACAGTGAATGTCTTTTTACATGATAAGAGATGTGAAGAGATCATTATTGTATGTAAGAAGGAAGAACAATCACATTTCAAGAAACTATTAAATAAGAAATGTATGAAGTTTGTGGAGGGCGGAAAAGAAAGACAGGATTCTGTTTATGAAGGATTAAAACATGTCACAAGTGATTATGTAATGATTCATGATGGCGCAAGACCTTTTGTGAAAAAAGACCTTTTAGATCGTTTAGTAGAAGGTATGGAAGAACATAAGGCAGTTCTTGCAATGGTGCCATGTAAAGATACAATCAAGCGTGTGAAGGATGGTAAGGTAGTAGAAACACTCATTCGTTCTGAATTGATGCAGGCGCAGACACCACAGGCTTTTGATACAGTGCTTATTAGAAATGCATATAAAGAAGCCATTGAAAATAATATCCAGGCAACAGATGATGCATCGATGTTAGAATTACAGGGAAAAGATGTTTATGTCGTAGAAGGTGACTATGACAATATTAAAATCACAACGAAAGAAGATCTAAAATAAGTAAAAAAACTTCGATTTATCATTGCTTTTTTGATTTTCTTGTGATAGTATGAACGAGCATGTAAAATATTACTGCCTGTCTAGAAGTATTCTAGACCGTTAAGACCAAAGGAGGTAAAAAAAATGAACAAGTATGAAATTATGATGATTTTAAAACCTGACTTAGAAGATGATGCAAAGACTGCATTATTAGATGGTTTTAAAGCAATCTTAACTGAAGGTGAAGGTGTTGTTGATAACGTTGACACTGAAAAGTTAGGCTTACGTGAATTAGCTTACGAAATCAAAGATTATACTAAGGGGTTATATGTAGTAATTGATACTCATACAACTGCAGAAGCAATCGCTGAATTCGAACGTTTATCACGTATCAACCCAAGCGTATTACGTCACTTAACTTTAAGAAGAGACTAAGAAGAGGTGAGGGCGAATGCTTAACCGTGTCGCATTAGTCGGAAGACTTACAAGAGATCCTGAATTAAGAAGAACAGGTAATGGTACAGCTGTAACAAGTTTTACTTTAGCAGTTGATCGTAACTTCTCAACAAGAGATGGTCAGGAAGCTGATTTCATTAACTGTGTTGTATGGAGAAAACCTGCTGAAAATGTTGCACAGTATTGCAGCAAGGGTTCACTTGTATCAGTCGATGGTCGTATACAGACTCGTAGTTACGACAACAATCAGGGCCAGAGAGTTTATGTAACAGAGGTTGTCGCTGATTCAGTTCAGTTCTTGGAAACAAGAGCACAGAGAGAAAGAACTCAGCAGAGTGCACCTATGATGCAGCAGCCTACAATGACTCAGCAGCCTAGACAAAACAACAATGACTTCTATGATATGAAGACAGTGGATCTAGATAAAGATTTTGATGATTCAGTGAATTCATATGATATCATGGAAGACGATATTCAATTCTAACAGGAGGAAACAACAATGGCTTTCAGAAGACAGAGAATGGGTAGAAGAAAAGTTTGCTACTTCACTAAAAACAAGATTGATTACATTGATTATAAAGATGTTGAACTTTTAAAGAGATTTATCTCAGCTAATGGTAAAATCATCCCAAGACGTGTAACTGGTACAAGCGCTAAGTATCAGAGAAAACTTGCTAGAGCAATCAAGAGAGCAAGACAGATGGCTTTATTACCATACGTTGGTGAATAATTCTAACCTATGAACCTTGATGTAAATCAAGGTTTTTTTGTGCTTTAAAAGACTGTACCACGAGGTACAGCCTTTTTAATTTGAATCATTCTTTTTTCTATAGTTATATGGAGAAACATTCATCTTCTTATGAAACATTCGTGAAAAGTACAACTCATCATCAAAACCAACTGATTTACTAATTACTTTTATAGGTAAAGTAGTTTCAGTCAGCAATCTTTCAGCTTCTTCAAACTTTGTCTTTAAAATATAATCTTTCAAGGATGTATTCATGTTCTTTTTAAATAGTCTTGTAGTATAAGAACGATTAAGACTTAAATAATCCGCAATATCTGTTACATATATTTTTTCATCAATATGAGTAATACAATAGTTAATAATAGCATTCACATATTCTTCCTCTGTAGGATTCATATTTTTAAAATTAGGGAACTCATTCACGAGAAAATGAAGAAAATCATAGAGTAAACTGTTTAATAATAATTCTTTACATAGGGAAGTAGAACGATAAGCAACTGAAATATTTACAAACTTTAATGCCATTTTATCATCTTTAGAATAATGAAGAATAGGACTATTAGCTAATGTTGTTCTATTGAGATAGGATTCTATTTTTAATCCCTGCATGCCAATCCAGCCGTAAGCCCAAGGATCATGCATATCAGCGCAATAGTATACTTCCTGGCCGGGTTTTATAAAAAAGGCATCTCCTTTTTCAAGATGATACTCTTTACCCTCACATTTAAAAATTCCTTTACCACTTGTAATATAATGAATCATATAACTTTTTCGTACGGCAGGACCAAAAGAATGTCCTGGTTCACACTCTTCATAGCCATTATTGTAGATGAGTCCATCAGTATTTTTGTAGAAATTATCATTTGTTTCAATTCTCATAATATTTCTCCTATGTCACATTTGTCCATGATTATATCACAAATTGATATGTTTAAAAGTTAAAAGATAATTATAATAAAAATTAAGTTAGCGCTAACATTAAATGAATTGATGAGGAGAAATAAAATGAGTTTCAGTGATAAACTAATGGATAAAATGTTGCCTGTAGCAACATGGATTACAGAAAATAAATATATCATAGCAGTACGTGATGGCTGTATGCTTGCATTTCCACCAACAATGTTTGCATCAATCTGTATTATTTTACAGAATTTACCAACAACATTTGGATTTAGTGGATTATTACCAAAAGTAATGCTTGATTTCTTAAATAATTTCTTTGGACCAGTTGCGAATGCAACTATGAATATTAGTACCATCTTTATGGTATTTGGTATTGCATATCATTTAGCAAAGAATTATGGAAAATCTTCTTTATATGCAGGTGCAATTGCACTTTCAAGTTTCTTAATGTTAGTTCCAATTACATATCAAAAAAGTGCAGGATTTATTCCCATCTCTAAATTCGGGGCAGAGGGAATGTTTATAGGTATGATCATATCAGTATTATCAACAGAAATTTTCTGTAGAATTGAAAATGCGGATATAAAAATTAAAATGCCTGCTTCAGTACCACCAGCAATTGCGAAATCTTTTGAAACTATTATTCCAGGTGCTGCATCATTACTTGTTATGAATATTATTAGATATGCATTCAGATTCACTACATGGGGTAATGCAGTAGACTTCGTTTATAAGAGCTTACAGACTCCATTACAGGGAATTGGTGCTACATTACCAGCATTTCTTTTAGTTATTGCTTTAGCACAGTTATTCTGGTGGTTTGGTATTCATGGAACAATTGTTGTTAACTCAGTTATAGAACCTATTTACGCAGCATTAGCTTTACAGAACTTCACTGCATATAGTAAAAATCAGGCATTACCAAATATTTTGACAAGTACTTTTAAAGGCGTTTTCGTTGATTGTGGACTTGTATTAGGCATTGCATTAGCAAGTATCATTTTAATTGCAAAATCAAAACGATTAAGAACAACAATGAAATTATTAGTTGCACCTGCTTGTTTCAATATCTCTGAACCATTTACATTTGGGCTACCAATCGTATTAAACCCAACTATCATTATTCCTTGGATCTTAGCTCCAGTAGTCATGTCAATTGTGGCTTACTTCTCAATGAGTATAGGAATTGTTCCTAGAGCCAATGGTGCAACTATTGTATGGTCTACACCTGTATTCTTGTCTGGTATTTTAGCAACAGGTTCAATTCGTGGTGGATTATTACAGATTGTAAATGTACTAATAGGTGTGTGTATTTGGTATCCATTCTTAAAATTATTAGATAGACAATATTTAAACGAAGAAAAAGAATCAAAAGAATAAAAGGAGATTATAATGGGTAAACAATTATCATTTAAACATGAATTTCAATATCCAGTAGAAGATGTTTATAACGTAGTAAAAGAACAACAATTATCTTTTTTTCAACAATATGATCATTCAATCAAAGAATTATCAAAAGGGATTGAAATAAATAAGCAGATGTATACTAAAACTTCCAATAAAGAAATTCCTGTAAAGATGTGTATAAGTGAACTCATTGATAATCAACGCATGGAGGTGGTGACAAAATACCATGAGGGGGATATTGTCACTACTTACCTATTTGAAAATATTAATGGAAAGACAAGAATGACATATATTGAAGAAAATCATTTTAATAAAGCAATGAATGAGATGAATTTCTATTTTGTTAGTTTCTTATATAAGTGGATGTATAACCGCAATATAAAGAAAAGAATGCGATATATTGAGTCTTTGTTGGGAGAGGTAAATTAATGATTAATATTGTAGATGAAGTAATATTTCATTTATCTAACGATAAGATGAGTTATATTATACAGATACTAGACAATCAACAGTTAGGCCATATGTATTATGGTAAGAAAATAGATGGTCTTACAAAAGAAGAACTTGCTTATTATACACGTAAAGACAATAAAGTAGCAGGAACAGTAAAATACAGTAAGAATATTCATGATTTTTCATTATCATGTGTTAATCAAGAATATCCGGTATTTGGCACAAGTGATTTTAAAGATGGTGCACTTTCTTTGTACTGTGAGAAAGTGCCAATGTATTTGGATTTAAAGTATAAAGGCTACTCTATTGTGAAAGGAAAATCTAGAAGAAAAGGTTTTCCAGGGACATATGGTACAGATGCTGAAACATTGATTATTGAGATGGTTGATAATGATTGTGATGTTGTTGTAAAGCAGTATTATACTATTTTTGAAGATAGTTGTATTATTGTAAGAAACCAGGAAATAATCAATAAAAGTGAAAAAATATATACAATTGATAAAGCTATTTCTGCTGTATTAGATTTGAATACTGCAGACTATCAATTTGTACACTTATCAGGTGCATGGTTAAAAGAAAGACAGGTAAAAAAACAAGATATAAAACAAGGAAAAGTAAGTGTAGGTACTTTAAAAGGTGCGAGTTCACATCAACAGAATCCTTTTATTGCATTAGAACATGTTGATGCAACTATCAACAGCGGTGAATGTTATGGGATGAACCTTGTGTATTCAGGTAATTTTTTAGGACAAGTGGAAGTTGATGAATGGAATTATACACGAATGATGCTAGGTATTAATCCAGATTATTTTAATTGGGATTTAAAGCCAGATAATAGCTTTATTACACCAGAAGTTCTTGTTGGTTATAGTGATGAAGGACTTGATGGTTTAGCAAGAGAATATTCAAGCATGATTGAGAATCATATTATTGATTCTAAATGGTTATCTAAACCAAGACCAATTGTTTATAATAGCTGGGAAGCCATATATTTTGATATGAATGAAGATAAATTATATGATTTAGCAGTCAAAGCAAAAGACCTTGGAATGGAATGCTTTGTTGTTGATGATGGATGGTTTTCCAAAAGGCGTAATGATCGAAGCAGTTTAGGTGATTGGACAGTCAGTCAGGAAGTATTCCCAAATGGTATTAAAGCATTTGGAAAGAAAATACATGATATTGGCTTGATGTTTGGAATGTGGTTTGAACCAGAAATGGTTTCTCCAGACTCACAACTTTTCAAAGAACATCCTGATTGGGTAGTAGCTCATCCTTTTCCTAGGCTATCAATAGCAAGAAATCAATACTGTTTAGATTTTTCTAATCCAGAAGTTATAGATTGTATTTATAGACAGATGGTTGCAGTAATTGATGAAGCAAACCTTGATTATATTAAATGGGATCATAACCGAAATATTACTGAAGCCTATTCACATTATTTAGAAAACAATAATTATAATCAAGGAGAATTTTTTCATAGAAATATTCTAGGCTTATATGATTTATATGAAAGACTTACATCTCGTTATCCTGATTTATTAATTGAAGGATGTGCTGGTGGGGGAGGAAGATTTGATTTAGGTATTCTTTATTATAGCCCCTATATCTGGGCAAGTGATGATAGTGATGCCATTGAGAGATTAAAAATACAGTATGGAACAAGTCTTGCATATCCTATTTCTACATTAAGCAATCATGTTTCTATCGCACCTAATCATCAGACACTAAGAAACACTCCTTTACAAACACGTTATTTTGTAGCTTTATTTGGGAGCTTAGGATATGAACTAGATCTTAATGCATTAAATCTAGAAGAAATCGAATCTATAAAGAAACAAATTAAAGAATATAAAGAATTACGCCATTTGATTTCAAGAAATCAATTTCATAGGCTCATATCTCCATTTGATGGTGATCAAAATAAAGTGGCTTGGGCGATAGAAGGTAATGAAGAAATTATTATTGGTTTTTATAGAATTCTTGCTAGACCAAATGATACCCCATTTGAATACTTGAAGCTTCCTTTTATAAAAAACGGAACATATGTTATTGACGATGTACATAAAGTTTCAGGTCAGATTTTAAGAAATGTAGGATTAAAATTACCTTATCAGTTTAATTGTGTTAATTCTGATATGGCACAACTTTCAGGCGATTATCAAGCTTACTTATTTAAGTTAAGAAAAATAAAATAATGATATGATGACCTTCCGGTAGACAGTGTAAATAATTAAAAGCACTGTTTGCTGAGGAGGTTTTTTTGTACTTTCTTTTGTTGTTTAATATTATATAAACATATCAGTATGGATGCATAATGCTAGATAAATTAAATAAAATAGAATGAAACGAAAATAAATACGTTTCAATATAATTGCAACGAAAAATGTTTAGTTGCAAATCTGATGAAACGATAATATAATATGGGAAAGGAGGGGGTTGTATGAGAGAAGATAAATATTTGGAATTTAAAGAAAATATACAATCGAATACATTTCTTAAAACAATTAGTGCATTTGCAAATTATGGTACAGGTGAAATTATTTTTGGAATAGATGATGATGGTATTATAAAAGGTGTAGATAACCCTGAAGATGCATGTTTGAGACTTGAAAACAAAATAAATGATAATTTAAAACCAATTCCTCGTTATGAATTAGATATTGGAAATGATTCGACGATTACGCTAAAAGTATTTGAATCTGATTTTAAACCTTATTTATATAAAGGCAAAGCATATAAAAGATATGACTCTTCCACTATAGAAGTTGATAGACTAGAATTGAATAGATTAATTTTAGAAGGTAATAATCAATCATATGAAGAAATAACATCAAAAAAGCAAAATCTAACATTTACTTATTTAGAAAAAGAATTAATAGATAATTTATCAATTAAGGGATTAAATGAAGACATTTTAAGAACTCTAGATTTATATACAAATGAATCTCAATATAATAATGCAGCAGCACTACTTGCTGATAAAAACGATTATAAAGGCGTTGATATAGTTAGATTTGGTAAAGATATTGATGAAATTATGGATAGAAATATTATAGAAAATATGTCTGTTTTAAAAATGCTAAAAGAAAGCGTTGATATGTATAAAAAATATTATCAATATGAAAAGATAGAAGGTACAACAAGAACGCTGGTTTCACGTGTTCCGGAAAATGCTTTTCGTGAAGCTATTGCTAATGCTTTAATTCATCGTGTATGGGATGTAAACAGTTTTATAAAAGTAAGTATGTTTGAAGATAGAATAGAAATTGTATCACCAGGAGGATTACCTTCAGGACTAGGGAAGGATGAATATTTAAATGGGCAAATATCTTTATTAAGAAATCCGATAATTGGTAATTTATTTTTTAGATTACGTTATATTGAAAAATTTGGAACAGGAATAAAGAGAATTAATAAATCATATATAGACTCAATAACAAAACCTAAATATAAAGTCTATGATAATTCAATATGCATAGAACTACCAACATTATTAGTGACACAAAATCTCACAGAAGATGAAAAGTTTCTTGTGAGTTTGTTCCAAGGAAATGTAAAACTATCAAGAACAGATTTAGAAAGCAAGAGTGGCTTAGGAAAAGCAAAAATTATTAGAACTATAAATTCATTAATAGAAAAAAATATTATTGCTAGATCTGGGAAAGGTAGATCAACGAAATACTATATCTTATAATTTCAATATAGAATATAAAAATAAAGTCCATAGATACTAAAAAAATCTAGTGTTTATGGACTTTATTTATTAAAATGAATATATTGTTTGTAACGAATTGCAACGAAAAGACTTTCGTTGCAAAAAGAGCAAAACGAAAGAAACGATATTATTTAAATAAGATTTGATATTTTTTATTATTTTGGCTGAGTATTCCGCTAATTGAAGACCACTCATTACGGTAGAGAAGTCCACTCAATACGCTGGACAAGTCCACCTCACCAAAAAATTGAATACGGTTGGAAGTCCACAATTAATTTGAAAGAAGGCATAATAATTCTTTATCATTATTATGCCTTCTCCATTTTTATTGTTTTATTCTTGAGTATTCTTCGCGTAATGATTTTCCGTGTAAAGTAATTAGATAGGAACTATTAATGATTCTATCTAAAATAGCGTCTGCAATAGGTCCTCCATCTAATAATTGATGCCATCCATCGAATGAGTATTGACTACAGAAAATGGTTGATTTTTTATTACAACGAATTTCCATCAACTCTAGAAGGTCGCTTCTTTCAGATTCGTTTGTTGGTTTCAATAAAAATTCATCGATGATCAACAGATCATACTTCCCCAATCTCTTTAAGTATTCATTGTATTTTCCTTGAATTCTCTTTTCTTCAAATTTTGAAAATAATTCAGGCAGTCTGATATACAGCACTGTCTTTCTATTACGACAGGCATGTACGCCTAATGCATTAGATAGCCATGTCTTTCCACAGCCTGAAGCACCTACAAATATAATATTGAGACCTCTTTCTATGTAGTTGTTTGTAGCCAGTTCTTCCATCTGAGAACGATTAAGTTTTCTATCTGGATTATAGTTGATATCTTCTATGCTCGCTGTAGAATCATAAAAATGGGCATCTTTTATATATTTTGTGATTGTATGATTGACTCTGCTTTCATATTCCATATCAATCAGTTCATTGAATCTTTCTTCAAATGATAACTGATTATAGCTTGGATCACTGATTTGAATTTCATATTGTTCAGCTATTACAGGCAATCTCATCTGTCTGAGCTTTTTTACTGTATCCTGACTACTCATTGTTTCTTCCTCCGTAATAATCCTTGCCACGTACAAATGCATGCGTATCTGATACATGTTTATTATTTGTAGTACTTCTATCTTTCATGTCTTGATTTGACTGTAGAATCATTTTAATATTCTTATAGCTAGGCTGATGGATGTGCTTCAACGCCAATTTACACGCATCTTCAAGTCTGGCTTTTCCATATTTATCAGATAATTTGAGTAATGATAGACAACCCTTATAGGCCTGTTCTTCAACTTTGCATCGTCCAAATAATTTTTCTACAACTCTGGTTGTTTCTGGACCTATGGATAATGCCCAGTTTACAAAACGTTCCTTATTCCACTGGAACTTTTTGTGATTTTCAGGCATATGACTTTCATTGGTCGAATATTGATTTACACGTCCATAAAGTCTCTGATGTGAACAAATCTGATTCGTTTTATAGTAGACAGTTACAGTACTTTTTGTCAGCTTAACATCTACATAATTGCCTACATATTCATGCGGTACAGAATAATTCATCTTATCAACTGAAATATGATAATTGAGTTGAACCTTTGCACGCTTCCAGGAACTCAGTTCAAATGGAGTTTCAGGAAGAGGGAGCATATAATCTTTTTCCTCATCCAGATAAATTGATTTTCTTGAGCCTTCTCTTTTCTGGAATGGTTTATTATTGAAAACATCCAGTTCCTTTAATATAGCCGCATTTAAATCATTAAAAGAAAAGAACTTTCTGTTTCTTAGCTTACCAACAATTGCGATTGTACAATCACCAACAGCCCCTTCGACAGCAGCTTTATCTCTCGGTTTTCTGACTCTTGTAGGAATAATAGTTGTATCATAGTGATCAGCCATTTCCTGGTAAGACTTATTGAGAACAGGATCCTCATACTTCTTATTTGATATGACACCTGTCTTAAGGTTATCAGGAACCAGCAGTCTAGTTACGCCTTCAAAGTATCTGTAGGCATTGATATGGCAATCAATCCAGTCTGCAATTTTCATAGTAGGACAAGCCTGAACATAACAAAGCATGCTGAATGGAAGTGTTGCTTCAAATAGATACGCTTTAATACTTTCACCAGTATAACGATCAAATACACACATGGTTGTCCCATTCCAATCTACCATTAGCTTATCTCCTGGTTTATGTGTGATATGCATTGTAAGATTGTTTTTCTTTACATAATCACGATACTTTTCGCAGAAGTAACTGTACTGATAGAATGGGAAGTTACTGTTTCTGCAATCTTCTGCATATTCTTTCCATAATAATCTGATGTTTGTCCCTGGTCTTAACAGTTCTTTATGAATATACTGATAATCAGGTTGTTTAATGATTAGATTAAGTTTAGTCTCCTTTCCAAATAATAGTTTCTGTACTTCCATTTCATTCTGATTCTGGATCATGGACCAGCAAATATTATTTTCATCAGCTGCTTTAGACACTTTTCTTACTGTATCTCTTGATACCTTAAGTGCTTCAGCTATCTTTCGCTGACTGAAATTTTGTGACCTCATTTCCAAAATCTTCTTAACATCTCGCATATAAAAACACCTCCTAGTTGCAAGATTTGATAAGTATTTATTACTTATCAAATCCATTTTACAACCAAGAGGTGCAAATCTTTATATTAATATAGTGGACTTGTTTAACGGATTCACTGGACTTTTCTAGCGTAACATATGGACTTATTTTACCGTATGGAGTGGCCTTGCCACTCCGTAATATTCATTTTGGCTAAGTAGATTATTATAGTGTAGCTGAACAATAAATTCGATTTAACCAGATCATTAATTACGATAAACTTGATCAATCAATTTGATTAGGTTGATCAGTGTATTATACGTACTTCATTTTTAAAAAAATTATGCATCGAATCTATATAATAATTTTGAATCTGTGTCAATAGAGGAGGGAACTGATATATCCCTCCTGCATACTGTTCATAAAAGAAAAAGAATACCTGACATCATTGCCTAACAGAACTATTGTAAATTAATACCTCAGCTCCCACGAAGTCAAGGGATTTCCTCACATTATGATTAATGATTTAGAGAGTATGTTTTAATATGCATCAGGAAGGTGAAAATTATCAAAGAGGTAAAAGCATTAAGGCACGCTGGAGTGCTTTTTTTACTTGTCTGGAAAATCCTATATTGATATAAATGTTTAATGTGTTATTGACATCAAAAAATGTTTGAAATCAAAATAATGCATATAAAATAAAGGTTACCATACGTTGGTGAATAATTCTATCTTATGAACCTTGATGTAAATCAGGTTTTTCGTGCTTTAAAAAGACTGTCCCACGAGGGACAGCCTTTTTAGCCTAGTGAAATATGTCTCTTAACTTTTTCTTCTGGATGAATATTATTTCTCTTTTTTCCAGTCATATTCAATACTTTAATTCTAAATGCTTCAATAGCCCCAATCATCTTTGTATTGAATTTGAAGTCTTCTTCATGATAATGACGCATTAATACCTTTAACCCATGCATCTTTTCTTCTTCACTTAAGAATTCTACTTCACCATAACCAATCACACTCTCATATCCCATAGTACAGGACATTCTTTCATCATACATAATAATATTGTGTTCACAATCCATCTCAAAAGAAACATTCTTATTCTGTCTCATAAGATCAATTTTCTTACCAATCTTTGCACCATGGAAGTATAAATACAATTGATTATCCTCTACATCAGTCCCAAAGTTAAGAGGAACAATATAAGGGAATGTTTCATCAAACATGGCAACTCTGCATGTATCACATTTCGCAATGATTTTCATCATTTCATCAAAGTTAGTTATTTCTCTATCTTTTCGTCTCATCACAAACACCTCCTTATTCAATTATAATACTTCACCATTGGATGCAATCACTTTTTTGTACCATTCGTAAGAATCTTTCTTGCTTCTTTCTAATGTACCATTTCCTTCATTATCTCTATCTACATAAATAAAGCCATAACGCTTTTTCATTTCACCTGTAGTAAAAGAAATACAGTCAATACAACCCCAAGGTGTATAACCCATTAAATTGACTCCATCTTCTTCTACAGCTTTTTTCATCTGCTCAATATGTGCTCTTAAATAATCAATACGATAGGAATCATGACAACTGCCATCTTCTTCCTTCTTATCAATAGCACCAAAACCATTCTCTACAATAAACATTGGTAGTTCATATCTTTCATAGAATTGATTCAATACATATCTTAAACCTTCAGGATCAATAGCCCATCCCCAGTCAGTTTCTTTGATATATGGATTCTTAACAGAATGTTCACTAGAACCATCTGTAGTAGTAGAAACATCTCTGATAGAATTAGAATCAACTGTATTAGACATATAATAACTAAATCCAATATAATCCACAGTACCTTCTGATAAAGCTTTTTTATCTTCATCAGTAATATTAATATTAAACCTTTTTCTTTCAAACATCTTTAATGCATAAGCAGGATAATGTCCACGACACTGCACATCACTAAAGAAGAAACGATCATGCATTAACTGCTGTGCTAATAACTGATCCTTAGGAGAACAGCTATAAGGATAGAAAGGAACCATAGAAATCATATTCCCAATTAAGAAATCAGGATTAATCTCTTTACCAATCTTAACTGCCTTTGCGCTTGCTACTAAAGTATGATGTGCACACTGATACATGGCTTCTTCTGGATTATCATAATTTCCAAAATGAGCACCACTATTTGTCCAGCCATAAATATCATTCACAAAGTTCATCTGGTTATTGATTTCATTGAAAGTCATCCAGTACTTTACTTTATTTTTGTATCTTTTAAAGCATACTTCAGCAAACTTCACAAAGAAATCGACTGTTTTTCTGTTCATGAATCCGCCATATTCTTTGGCAAGATGATAAGGCATTTCAAAGTGAGATAAAGTAATAACTGGTTCAATACCATACTTTAATAATTCATCAAATACATCATCATAGAACTGTAAACCTTCTTCATCAGGCTGTTCTTCATCACCTAATGGGAAGATTCTTGTCCAGGCAATAGATGTTCTAAAACACTTAAAGCCCATATCTGCAAACATCGCAATATCCTCTTTATAATGATGATAGAAATCAATTCCAATATGATTAGGATAATACTTTCCTTCAATCACACCATCAGTAATTTCTCTAGGCACACCATGAGCACCTGCAGTCATTACATCTGCAACACTTAAACCTTTAGTAGTATCTAGTACACCACCTTCAAATTGATGAGCAGCTAAAGCGCCACCCCATAAAAAGTCTTTGTTTAACATATTGGTCTCCTTATTTATATTTAATTTTGTAAGTTAAGATAATAGAAGCAAATACAAAAGTAATCGCATTTGCACCAATTAAGTTCATATCCTGAATCTTGATACCATGAATAATCCATAAGAATACACCTAACACAAAGGCAATATACATACCTAGTGAAATACCAGAAGTATCCTTTGTCTTAATAACCTGACAAGCCTGTGGCACGAATGAGATAGTAGTAAGAATTGCGGCGGTAGTTCCAACCATTTTTAGTCCTCCTCTTTTCTATGACACTAAGATAATGTATCTCAAAATAGTAATCAATATTTCAAGGAATGACCGGAATAGTGTGACAAAAACTCTTTAAAATATAAAAGAATGATGTCACATTGTGACATCATTCATTCTCTGAAGAATAGATTTTCGCATATAAATCATCTACTTCTTTTGCCTGTTTATAATCATATGAGAATAAGGCAGTGTAGATTAAATCAAAGATATATTTCAAAGAAATATAGAAAATCATATCTTTGAGGTTATCAAGTTCTCCATGATTGATTCCATATAACACATAAGGTGTTTTATGAGCTAAATCATTTGTATCATCCGTTGTAATCACGATAAAAGGAATATGTCTTTGTTTGAGAGTATCCGCAATATTCAATAAGTGTCTTGTCTTACCGAACTTACTTATAAGAATCACTGTATGATCACTTGTGACATTCAAACTGAACCAGAGCTGTCTATTTCCATTGTGATATACATTCACAAACTTATTCACACTTGATAATATATGACTTCCATATTCACTAATAGCTGCATTTGCATCATTCGCAATAATATCAATATACTTATTTCTAGAAATTATAGTCATAACTTCATTAAACACATTTGAATTTAAATTTTCCTTTGTTTGGTTGATAATACCTGTTTCTATTTTCGCAAGTTTATTCTTAATAGTATAGAGATCTTCATTAGACATAATACGCATATTGGATAGTGTATATTTATTGAGCAGGCTATGGATATTTAACTTAAAGTCATTATAGTTTTTAAAGCCAATCTTTTTTACTAAACGAATGATTGCAGTAGGGCTGCTGTAAGTCTCTTTTGCAAGCTGATGTGATGAATAAGATGTAATCTCTTCACTATGTTCAATAATATACTGTATGATAAATAAATCATTTTCATTGAGTTTAAAATCTTTTTTAAATTGTTCTAGAATCGTAGGATGCATACTATCACCTCACCTCATTCTACCAAAATATAGAATTATGATGCAAACAGTTCATAACACTATCTTTATTTATTCAGCATGGTATACTGTTGTATAGATAAAAAGAAAAGAGGTTAGAAAATGTACGCAAAAAATACATGGGAAAAGTATAAGGACAATCTCAATGAAGTCATGGAATATAATGAAGGTTATAAAGATTATATTTCAAAAAACAAAACAGAACGTGCTTGTGTTAAAGACTCTATTCGTTTAGCTAAAGAAAAAGGATTCAAGCCATTAGACTCTTTTGAAACACTTAAGCCAGGAGACAAGGTTTATGTCAATAACAGAGATAAGAATATTGCTTTATTTGTGATTGGTAATAAGCCACTTACAGAAGGTATGAGAATCTTAGGTGCTCATATTGACTCTCCTAGAATGGACTTAAAACAGAATCCATTATATGAATCAGAAGGATTTGTATTAGCTGATACACACTATTATGGTGGTGTAAAGAAATACCAGTGGGTGACTATTCCTCTATCATTATATGGCGTTGTCGCTAAGAAAGATGGTACTGTCGTAGATGTTGTCATTGGTGAAGATGATAATGATCCAGTAGTAGGTATCTCTGATTTACTTATTCACTTAGCTGCAGAACAGTTAGATAAGAAAGCAGCTAAAGTGATTGAAGGTGAAAACCTTGATGTTACTTTAGGTAATATGCCTTTAGTAGGTGAAGAAAAAGATGCTGTGAAGGCCAATATCTTAAAACTATTAAAAGATAAATATGATATCGAAGAAGAAGATTTTGTATCAGCTGAAATTGAAGTTGTGCCAAGTGGTAAAGCAAGAGACTATGGTTTAGATCGTTCAATGATCGCAGGTTATGGCCATGATGATAGAGTATGTGCCTATACATCTTTAACTGCTATTCTTGATATGGATGTATGTGACTATACATGCTGTACTATTCTTGTAGATAAAGAAGAAATCGGTTCAGTAGGTGCTACAGGTGCTCAGTCTTTATTCTTTGAAAATACAATTGGTGAAATGCTAGTGAAGATGGGTATTGATAGTTTTGTACAGACAAGACTTACTTTATCTAGATCAAAGATGCTTTCAAGTGATGTATCTGCTGGTGTAGATCCACTATTTGTAAGTGTGAATGATAAGAAGAACGCTGCTTATTTAGGTAACGGTATTGTATTTAATAAATATACTGGAGCAAGAGGTAAGAGCGGAAGTAATGATGCCTCTGCTGAATATGTTGCGAGAATTCGTGCTGTGATGGATGAATCAAAGATCCACTATCAGACAGCTGAACTTGGTAAGGTAGACCTGGGTGGAGGAGGCACTATTGCCTATATCCTTGGAAACTACAACATGGATGTTATTGATGCAGGTATTGCAGTATTAAACATGCATGCACCAATGGAAATCGTATCTAAAGTAGACGTATACGAAACATATCAGGCTTATATTGCATTCTTGAAGAACGCTTAATTCATAGAACTGTAGTTAAAACAGGCAGTAAACTTTATGTATTTCATAATATATAAAGATATATCTACAGACACACCTTGGATAAAACCAAGGTGTTTTTTGATTAATCTATGATACAATAATCAAGAGGTGATTTGATGAAACAATTAACACTTGGAATGGTGGCTCATGTTGATGCAGGTAAAACCACATTAAGTGAGTCATTGCTTTATACAACAGGGACAATTAAACATCAGGGTCGTGTTGATCATAAAGATACATTCCTTGACTATAATACACAGGAAAGAGAAAGAGGCATTACTATCTTTTCTAAGGTTTCTTCTCTTGATTATAAGAATAACCATTTCACATTTATTGATACACCAGGTCATGCTGATTTTAGTGGAGAAATGGAACGTGCATTAAGTGTTCTTGATTATGCAATAGTGATTATCAATGGTTTAGATGGTGTACAGGCGCATACTAAAACTATCTGGAACTTATTAGAGCACTATCATGTACCAGCCTTCATCTTTGTGAATAAAATGGATTTAACACATTATACAAAAGAAGAACTATTGGACTCTTTATCACAATTATCTCCTCACATCATGGACATGAGTGCTTCTGAAGAAGATATTGCAGCACTGGATGAAGAGATGATAGAAGAATATTTAGAAACAGAGTCTTTAAAGGATACATCTATCGCAAAAGCGATTTCTAATAGACATCTTTATCCACTCTATTTTGGTAGTGCACTTAAGAATCAAGGTGTAGAAGAACTACTCGATGCCTTAGACCGTTATACTTTAGAAAAAGAACCACAAAAAGAATTATCTGCACAGGTCTTTAAGATTGCGAGAGATGAAAGAGGAGAACGTCTTGTCTTTATTAAGGTAACTGGTGGCAGGCTTCATGTACGTGATACGATCCATGATGAAAAGATTCATCAAATTAGGTTATATCAAGGGAACCGCTATACTTTAGTAGAAGAAGCATCTCAGAATGATATTGTAGCCTTAACAGGTATTAAGAAGCTTCAGGCAGGGGATTATATTGGATTAGGACATGTGATTCATTCAACACTGAGACCTTCTATGTTGTATTCAATTCAACCGTCCAAAGAGGCAGATATTAACCATTTCTTTTCTTCTTTAAAGGTATTAGGTGAAGAAGAACCATTACTTCATTTAAAACTTTTTGATGATCATGCCCAAGTTTCTTTAATGGGTGAAGTTCAAATAGATATTCTTAAACAATTAATGAAAGATCGTTTTAATGAAGAGATCACAGTAGATGAAGGAGAAGTCGCTTATCTAGAAACAATCAAAGAACCAATAGAAGGGGTAGGACACTTTGAACCACTCAGACACTATAGTGAAGTCCATCTTTACTTAGAACCGCTTCCTCAAGGTTCAGGACTTGTCTTTGATAATCAATGTCAGAATAACTTAGAAGAAAGATATCAAAATCTCATCATGACGCACTTACAGGAAAAAGAACACTTAGGTGTACTCACAGGTTCTCCTATTACAGATATGAAAATCACACTTCTAGGTGGTAAAGCCCACTTAAAACATACAGAAGGAGGAGACTTCAGAGAAGCCACTTATCGTGCTATTAGACAAGGTTTAAAAATGACTGAATCAGTTATTTTAGAGCCCTATTATAAATATGAATTAGTCATTCCTACAGAGGCTTTGAGTAAGGTTTATTATGCTTTAGAAGACTATCCAACACCTACTGTAGTGAACGAGAATAATGATATTACAACACTTCATGGAGAAGCACCTGTTTTATTTTTGACTCATTATCAAAAAGAACTTCTGACTTCCACAAAAGGAAAAGGACAGCTTTTCTTCTTAGATACATTCTATGCACCAGTAGAAAATCAGGAAGAAGTGATAACTCAATGTGATTATGATAGTGAATCAGATCTAGATAATCCTACAGGTTCTATCTTCTGTTCACACGGTGCAGGATATTATGTACCTTATGATGAAGTAAGAGAGAAGATGCATTTGCCTCTTTATAGTGCGATGAAACAGGAACATACTTATACACATAATCCTGTACATATTAGTGACGAAGAACTTAAAAGAGTATATGAACGTACCTATGGTCCATTAGAAACAAAACTTGCGAGTGACTACTATAAACCTAAACAAGATCATGTCTCTTCTAATACAGTACAGGTATTAGATGAATATTTGATTGTAGATGGATATAATGTCATCTTTGCCTGGGATGAACTGAAAGAACTCGCAAAAGAAAATCTAGGTAGTGCAAGAGATAAGCTTATTGATATATTGATGAGCTATAAAGGGTATCGTGGCTGTCATATGATCCTTGTCTTTGATGCTTATAAGGTTCCACAGAATAAAGGCAAGAGTCAGATGTATCACGATATGGAAATCGTTTATACAAAAGAAGGACAGACAGCGGATGCTTATATTGAAAGCATCACAAAACAGATGGGAGGACAATATCGTCTTGTGGTTGCGACAAGTGATAATCTTGAACAGAAGATTGTGTTAGGTCATGGGGCGACACGTATCTCATCAAGAGAATTACTTCAGGATGTCATTTCTCGTTCTAAAATTCAAAAAGAAGAATTTGAAAGAAAAAATCCTCAGATGCATAGTTATGCATTTGAGGATCTCCAGAAGTCTTAGGACTTCTTTTTTATTTAATAGATGTAACTGTATAATCTTTATCTTCTACAGTCTTCTTTAAGACATCATTAGATACTTCTTTACTTAAAGTCACAACTGCAGTGCCTTTTTCATGACTTACATCAGCACTTTCTACACCATCTACAGCTTCTAATGCCTTCTTTACAGCCATTTCACAATGACCACACATCATACCAGTAATTTCTAAAGTTTTTTCCATTGTTTTTTTCTCCTTTTTCTTTCTTTTTATATCTTTTGATGCATCATGCATAGAGAAAGTATTCAATCTTAATGCATTCATACATACAAAGAAACTAGATAAACTCATCGCAGCAGCCCCTAACATAGGACTCATCTGCCATCCTGTTAAGTGAATAAATACACCGGCAGCAACAGGAATACAAATCGCATTATAGAAAAATGCCCAGAATAAGTTTTCATGGATATTTCTTAATGTTGCACGAGAGAGTCTAATAGCGGCAGTGACATCTGTCAGCTTACTATTCATTAAGACAACATCAGCGGCATCTATCGCAATATCAGTGCCTGCCCCAATCGCAATTCCAATATCCGCACGTGTCAGTGCTGGGGCATCATTGATTCCATCACCTACCATAGCCACTTTACCATGCTTTTGTAAATCTCTAATAACACTCTCTTTACCATCAGGTAATACTCCTGCAATTACTTCATCTACACCGGCCTTTAAACCAATTGCATCTGCAGTCTTCTTGTTGTCACCTGTCAACATTACAACTTGAATACCCATGTTCTGCATTTCTTTAATAGCCTGAGGGCTATCTTCCTTCATTGTATCAGCCACACAGATCATACCAAGATAAGTATCATCATAACTAAAGAATAGAGGTGTCTTACCTTCCATTGCCTTGTCAGATGCCTGTTTCATCATTTCTTCAGGAATATGTTTTTCCATCATCTTGATACTGCCACCTAATACTTCTTTACCATGAATTAACCCTCTTAACCCATGACCAGGTAATATCTCGAAGTCTTCAACATCTTCACTACCTTGATAATAATCAGTCACAGCTTTACCAAGAGGATGCTCACTCTTTTTTTCTAGACTAGAAGCATAATTTAATAGTACTTCTTTTTCTATCTTGTAAGGGACCACATCAGTGACTACAGGAGTTCCTTTTGTGATTGTACCTGTCTTATCTAACGCAATAATATCAATAGAACCTGTGACTTCTAATGATTCAGAAGTTTTGAATAGAATACCATTTTTAGCGCCCATACCATTGCTGACCATAATAGCTACGGGTGTTGCAAGACCAAGTGCACATGGACATGAAATAACCAATACAGAAATAGCACGGGCAATAGAGAATCCAATACTCTTTCCTAGAATCATCCAGACAATAAATGTGACTAACGCAATACCGATAATCACAGGTACAAAGATACCAGAGACCTGATCCGCTTTCTTTGCGATAGGTGCCTTAGTGGCTGCTGCATCACTCACCATCTGAATAATCTGTGAAAGTGTTGTATCTTCCCCTACACGAGTGGCACGTACTTTAATAAAACCTGACTGATTAAGTGTTGCACCTGATACTGTATCATTCACAGTTTTATCAACAGGAATACTTTCACCTGTTAAGGCAGATTCATCAATAGCTGTAGAACCTTCTATAATTACACCATCGACAGGAATATTTTCACCCGGTCTGACAATAAACAAATCACCTTTATTGACTTCATCAATTCCTACAGTCACTTCTTTATTGTCTCTAATAATAACGGCAGTCTGAGGCGCAAGATCCATTAAACTCTTTAAGGCATCTGTTGTACGTCCTTTAGACATTGCCTCTAACATCTTACCTACAGTAATTAAAGTAGGAATCATAGCGGCAGATTCAAAATAGAGATCATGGCCTAAACTCATGACCTTCATCATCTGTCCTTGGCTCATGGCATCAATCATTAAATATAAAACAACTAAGCTATAACCAAAAGCAGCACTCGATCCTAATGCGACCAAAGCATCCATGTTAGGAGATAACTGAAATAAGCTCTTATATCCATTAATAAAGAATGCTTTATTAATGACTAAAATAATAATAGTCAATAACATCTCTGTCACTGCAAGAGACACATGATTCTCTAAAAATGAAGGCACAGGCCATTTCCACATCATATGACCCATAGATAGATACATTAATAGTAATAAGAATACTAAAGAAGTAATCAATCTCTTCTTTAATTTTGGTGTTTCATGATCCACTAAAGAATCATCCTTGACTTTTTCAACACCTTTTTCACTTGCTCCATATCCAATATTCTCAATTGCTTGAATAACAGACTCAGAAGATGCTGTTCCCTCTACACCCATAGAATTTGTGAGTAAAGAAACTGAACAGCTTTCTACACCATTAATATGAGCTACAGTTTTTTCAATACGATTGGCACACGCTGCACAACTCATACCAGTAATATTATATTGTTTCATTTCATCACCTTCTGTAATACATTCACTAATTCATCAATTGTTTCATCATGACCTTCTTTAATATCATCCACAACACATGTCTTAATATGTTTTGCAAGTAATTCTTTATTAAAACTATTCAAAGCTGCATTCACTGCAGAAACCTGAATCAAAATATCAGGACAATAGGCATCTTTTTCAACCATGCCCTCAATTCCTCGAATCTGTCCTTCAATACGTTTGAGGCGGTTCATAAGTTTTTTCTTCTCTTCTTCACTACGATCCTTATGACGTTCACTACAACAGCAATCTTTTTTGTCCATCATTTCACCTCCTGTCCCAATCATATACCCTATAGGGGTATACGTCAAGCGATATGATTGTTGTATAATGACCACAAGGAGAAATAAATTATGAAAACAAATAAACTTGTGCAGGGCGCACTCATCGCAGCACTCTTTGGTGTCCTTGCAGTACTCAATACAATGACAGGTACGATGTTTGATTCCTTAATAGGCTATGGAATGGCTATTCCTATGGCTATCTATAGCTATAAAACAGGACTAAAAGAAGCTTTAATGACTTCTCTTGCTTCCATGGTCATTGCTTTCCTATTTGGAACACTCAGCTATGTATTAATTGTCCTCTCATCACTTGGTATGGGAACAGTTGTAGGACTATGTCTTAAAAATAAAGCTAAGAAAGAAACGATGCTGGTGCTTGGTGCTACATTCTTCTTTTTATCTGACTTTTTATATTTCTATATATTCTCAGGAGTACTCGGTATTAACTTAATTGCTGAATCAAAAGAAATGTATAACCAGATTATTGCGGTTGTGCCTTCTTTATCCAATGTCTTTACTTTCCAGAACTTTTATAATCTCATTCCACTCTTTATCCTCATCATGTCATTCTTACAGAGTTATTTAGTCATGATGTTATGTGCATTATTCTTTAAACGCTTAAGAATACCTTTTGATATGAGTATTCATATTGCGACATTTAGATTCAGTCCTAAAATGGGATATATTCTAGCAATCATGCTTGCAGGTAGTATTCTGGCAAGACAATATTTTGGAAATGTTGTTATTGTACAATATCTCTATTTTATTAGTATCTTAGGATTTATGGTGGATGGTCTGGCTTTCTTATCTTTTTATCTTATTATCAGAAACCATGGTCGTTATTCTAACTTGCTTATTTTCTTGGTATTTATACCATTCCTACAGTCACTATTAGTTATACTAGGAATTATTGATATATTTGTTGAAATACGTCAAATACTGTATAATAAGTATCAATAAGGAGGGCTTCTACAATGACGAGAAAAGTTGCACAAATTAGAAATATCTTTGTTCTTTTACTCGTATTTATAATCTTTGCCGCCTTTGCGGCCTTTGGCATATTTCATCAGGCCTGGATGCTTCGTCTTGCGATATTTGCAGTTATTACGAATGTGGTCTATATTTCATTGTTGTTCTATATGAGCTACTTAATGGAGCAAAACAGCTATTCAGTCAGCGATGCATTAGGTATTGATGCCAAGAATGCCTTGATCTATGGTGGTGTAGGACTTATTCAATATGATGAAAATAGAAACATCACATGGGTCTCAGATTTCTTAAAGGCATTAAATATCAATATTGTAGGAATTAAGCTATTAGAATGGCAGCCTACACTTGCCAGTCTTTTTGATGATGAAGATGTCAAAATAATAGAAGTCAAAGGAAAAAAATTTGAAGTCTATAATAGTGCAGATACAAGACTCATCTATATGAAGGATGTGACACAATATGTGTCTTTATCACAGGACTATGAAGATATTCAGGTATGCATGGGTTATATTACTGTAGATAACTATGATGAAATTATTGCGAATGTAGATGAATCACAGAAGGTAAAGATTCAAAACTTATGCCGTAGTACAATTACTGACTGGGCATATAAGAATGGTATGATTATTAGACGTTATCAGACAGGTAAATACATTGTCTTCTTTAATGAACGTATCTATAAGAAACTTATTGAATCTAAATTCGCTATTTTAGATGACTTCAAGAATGCGATAGAAGAATTGGATGTTCTTATGACACTCTCTATTGGTATTGGTAGAAGTACAAAAGTATTAAGAGAACTAGAAGAACTCGCTTCTTCCGCATTAAGCCTTGCTTATTCACGCGGTGGTGACCAGATTGCGATTAAGAGTGGTAAAGATCATGTGCGTTACTTTGGTGGTAAGACCGATGCATTTGAAACATCCTCTAAAGTACGTTCACGTATTATGGCACAGTCTCTTGCGGGACTTATTACACGTTCACGCAATGTTCTCATTATGGGACATAAGAATTCAGATTTAGATTCATTTGGAGCGTCTCTTGCGGCAGCACGTATTGTAGAGAATTTAGGGAAGAAAGCTAATATAGTCATTGATTATGAATCTCTTGAAGAAAAAACAAAAGGTGTCGTAGAAATGTTGAGAAGTAATCCTGATTATAAGGGACTCATGTTGACTATTTCAGAAGCACTTGAAAAAGCCAATAAGAATACTTTATTAATCAGTGTGGATAACCATAAGGATTCACTTGCTATCAGTCGTTCAGTGCTTGATAAAGTAAAGAACAAGGTCATTATTGACCACCATCGTCGTAGTGAAGAATTCATTTCTTCACCGGTTCTAACATACTTAGAGCCATCTGCATCCTCTACAGTAGAATTACTTGTAGAACTATTTGATTATCAGCAGCATGAAATTGAAATTTCATCTCTTGATGCGACAATCATGTATACAGGGATGCTTGTTGATACAAACTATTTTAGACAGCATGTGGGTACAAGAACATTCCAGTCAGCGGCTAAACTCAAAGAAGCGCAGGCTGACTTATCACTTGCTTATGAATTATTAGAAGATTCATTTGAATGTATGAAAGAAATATTTGATATCACAGAATCAGCTTATCGTTATAAGGATAAATTCCTTATTGCGACAGGCAAAGATGAGGAACTTAGCCGTTCTACTCTTGCAAAAGCAGCCAATCAATTGGTATATGTTTCTGGCATTTATGCTGCATTTGCGATAGGATATATATCTAAGAACACAGTTGCAATCAGCGCACGTAGTTCTAAGAAGGTCAATGTCCAGATGATTATGGAAAATGATGCTTTACATGGAGGCGGACACTTCTCTATGGCCGCCTGTCAGATTGAAAATGTGACAATCGAAGAAGCAAAAGAGAGATTAGAACATGCAATTGATGCATATTTGGAAGATAGGGGTGTATAAGATATGAAAGTTATTTTATTAGAAGATGTGAAAAAAGTTGGTAAGAAGGGTGAAATCGTTAATGTATCTGACGGTTATGGACAGAACTTCTTAATCAAGAATGGGAAAGCTTTAATGGCAACAGAAACAGGTAAAAAGATTGTTGCCCAGCAGGAAGAAGAAAAGAAACAGGAAGACTTAAAGAGAAAAGAAGAAGCTCAGGAACTTGCAAAGAAGCTTGAAGCTATCGTAGTTGAATTCAAGGTTAAGACTGGTAAGGATGGTAAGAGCTTTGATCATGTTTCTACAAAACATATCGCAAAGAAATTATTAGAAGAATATGGTATTAAGATTGATAAGAGAAAGTTCATTAATGCTTATCCAGTAGGTGCTTTAGGAACTACTAAGTTTAAGATTGAACTTTATAAAGGTGTTATTGCGACTATCAATGTTCATCTATCTGAAAAATAAGGTGAATACTTATGGATACAAGAGAACTCCCTCATGACTTAGAGGCAGAACGTGCATTGTTAGGGGCGATGTTGATTGATAAGAACGCATGTAATGATGTCATCAACATGGCAACACCTCAGGATTTCTATCTTGATGCGCATCGACTGATCTTTACAGGCATGAAGTTCCTTCATGACAGTAATAAACCGATTGATGCAACAACAGTGACTGATTATTTAATCAACCAGAAGATATTAGAAAAAGTAGGCGGTGTAGATTACTTATTGGTACTTGCGAATTCTGTACCTACAGTAGCCCATACAACACATTATCTTCAGATCTTAAATGAGAAGTCATTACTCAGAAGACTCATTAAAGAAGCCACAACTATCGTACAGGATGCTTATGGTGAAATTACTGATATCAATGATTTTATTGATACAGTAGAAAAAGATGTCTTAGAAGTCACAAGAGATAGAAATGCCGGGGAATTCAAGACAATTGAAAGTGTTGTACAGAATGTCACAGCCAGAATGAATCTCCTTCAGAAAAATGGTGGAGTTGTCTCTGGTGTAAAAACAGGCTATAAAGAATTAGATAAATTAACATCGGGCTTCCAACCAGGTGATTTAGTTATTCTTGCGGCTAGACCTTCTGTAGGTAAAACAGCCTTTGCCTTGAATATTGGTTTTAATTCATCACTTAATAGTGAAGAGGCTGTCGCAATATTCTCACTAGAAATGCCTGCTGAACAGCTTGTAACCAGATTAATATGTTGTGCAGGATCTATTGATAACGATAAATTAAAAACAGGTGCGATTTTGAAAGAGAATGCGAATAAATATTATGCAGCAGCAGATCGTGTCACACGTTGTAATTTATATATTGATGATACACCAGCAATTAAGATTGGTGAAATTGCTGCTAAATGTAGAAGACTGCAAAGAGAACAGGGTTTAAAGATGGTTATTATCGATTACCTTCAGCTGATCTCTGGTCCATCTTCATCAAGAGAATCAAGACAGCAGGAAGTATCAGATATCTCTAGACAGTTAAAGGCATTAGCTAGAGAATTGAAGTGTCCTGTTATTGCCTTATCACAGCTTTCTCGTCAGGTTGAACAGCGTAAAGGAAAACCGATGTTGTCCGACTTAAGAGAATCTGGAGCCATCGAACAGGATGCCGATATTGTAGCCTTTCTTCATCGTGAAGACTATCAGAATAAAGAAAAAGAAGCAGAAACAAACGGCTTAACAGAAATCGTTGTGGCCAAGCACAGAAATGGTGCAACAGCTGATATCAGCCTTGTATTTGAAAAACAATACTCTCGTTTCTCAGATTACTATACAGGTCCAGAAAACCAGAATAGTGGTGAAGGACTAAGAATTTAAAAGAGGCTGTAACGAATAGATAGTATTTACTACTACCTTGAGCGTTACAGCTCTTTTTCGTATATCCAAAGCCAAAAAGGTTATTCACTACTGCATGGTGAATAACCTTTTCATATTCCAGACGCACTTAAAAAGAACCTGCCCATTTCCTAAAAAAATTTTATCAGCAGATAAACAATCTGAGCATCATGAGACCATCATACTCGTGAGAATTTCTATGAGTGAAGTCAAAAAACTTGTTTATATCTGTCCTTTCCGTAACTTCAATCACAGTTCTTGAAACATCATCAGCAGGTATATCTTTTTCAAAAGAAATATTAAAATCTAGTAGCGCATATGTCTGATATGCCGTATAATCTTGTTGGTATGTTTTCATGGTAGAATTAATGTACCATAAAAGGCGGACTTCGGTCCGCCTTTTACTGTTTATGAAACTATAATGAGTTATTTACCCGTTACAGCCTCTTATTTTCTTGGTCTGAATTGTATTTTTTTCTGATTCTCAAATTTAATAGGCTTTTCTACTATTTCATGACAATGACGACAACGTGGTTCATAGGCTTCCTTTGCACCTACTAAGACAATAGGATCATTAAAAGAAGCAGGCTTACCATTAATAATACGCTGTGTTCTTGTGGCAGGTGCACCACATTTTGCACAAACTGCAGTTAACTTAGTCACAAACTCAGCACGTGTTAATAAATCAGGTAAGACACCAAATGGTTCACCACGGAAATCTTTATCTAAACCAGCAACCATCACACGTAATCCACTATCTGCAAGATATTCACAGATATCTACCACATCTTCATCAAAGAACTGTACTTCATCAATAGCTACAACATCAGTATCATAATTCACATGATCAAGTATTTCCTTTGCTTCACTGATGACAATACAAGGTACTTTACTTCCTGCATGTGAGGCAATTTCAGTTGTAGAATAACGATCATCAATCTTTGGCTTAAACACAAGAATATTTTTTCTCGCATAAGAGAGTACATTAATACGACGAATCAATTCTTCTGTTTTTCCTGCAAACATACATCCACAGATGACTTCTATCCATCCTTCACGATATTGATTATACATTTAATAAAACCTCCTAAAAGTTCACATAGATTTCATATACTCACTGTATTATACAGTTGTAGAGAAGAAAAACCATAAAAAATTTCCCCTGAATCCCATTAAAAAGAGTCGGTCACCATACCGACTCTTTTTGTTAGTTTAATTCATCAATTACTTCATCAAGAGAATCTAATATTTTATATGTTTTGCTTGCATATTCTTCTGTAGGATATTTCATATCAGGAATACAGATCACTTTAATACCAGCTGAAGAAGCGGCCTGAATACCTGCTTCACTATCTTCTAATACAATCGCTTCATCAGTCTTTACACCAAGCTTTTCACATGACTTTAAGAATACTTCTGGATGTGGTTTACCATGAGTTACTTCATCACCACAGATAGAATCATCAAAATATTGTGTAATATGAGCCTGTGCTAGAATAGTATCAACACGATCACGATTAGAAGAAGTAGCGACAATAGTCTTATAACCATTTTCTTTTAAATAATTAAGAAGCACTAATAAACCTTTCTTAATAGGAACTCCTTCTGTTTCAAAACGTTTTGCCATTAAAGCATGTACATCTTTAATGACATCATCAATAGGAAAGTCCTTACCATAAGTATCGTAAAATCTTTCATAGATTCCTTTGATAGGTTTCCCTAATAAAGTTTTATAGAATGTTTCATCCATTGTCAAATTCATTGGTTTTATGATTTCTTGGTAACATTCAAAAGTCACTCTTTCAGAGTCAATCATCAAACCATCCATATCAAATATAACTGCCTTTATCATAATTCCTAACCTCCAACATATATATTCAAGTATATAAGAAATAGAAACCGTGTTCAATTAATTGCGAAAAATAATTGAATATATTATAATGGGTACGATTTGGAAGAATTAACCAATTTATATGATGAAATCAACATTATTAAAAGAAAGGATAGAAGATGAATACACTATTAGAAAGACTACAGACAGTAGAAAAAAGATATGAAGAATTAACACAGATCCTTATGGATCCATCTATTGCGAATGATATTCAGAAGATGACACAAGCTTCTAAAGAACAGGCTTCTTTAGAAAAGGCTTATAACCTATATAAAGAATACAAGGCTTTATTAGATGGTATCGAAGAAGCCAAAGAATTATTAAATGAAAATGATCCTGAAATCAAAGAAATGGCTAAGATGGAATTAGAAGAATTAGAAAAGAAACAGCCAATCATGGAACATGATATCCAGATTGAATTAATTCCTAAGGATCCAAATGATGAAAAGAACGTAGTAATGGAAATCCGTGGTGCAGCCGGAGGAGATGAAGGTAATATCTTCGCAGGTGACTTATTTAGAATGTATTCTAAGTATGCTGAATCACAGGGATGGAAAATTGAAATTGAAGAAGCTCAGCCTTCTGAAGCAGGAGGATATTCACTTATATCATTTATTATCAAGGGAGATGGTGTATATTCTAAGATGAAGTTTGAATCTGGTTCACATCGTGTACAGCGTGTGCCTAAGACTGAAACACAGGGACGTGTTCATACATCAACTGCCACAGTATTAGTTATGCCAGAAGCAGAAGAAGTAGATATCGATATTGATCCAAAGGATTTAAGAATTGATACTTACCGTTCATCTGGTGCTGGAGGACAGCATATCAATAAGACTGACTCTGCCGTACGTATTACACATATTCCAACAGGAATTGTAGCAACAAGCCAGGATGGTCGTTCACAGCATGATAACCGTGCGAAGGCTATGCAGTCATTACGTACAAGAGTTTATGAAGCTAAATTAAGAGAAGAAGAAGAAAAACTAGGAAACGAACGTCGTAATAAGATTGGTTCAGGTGATCGTGCTGAAAAGATCAGAACATACAACTATCCTCAGAACCGTGTTACTGACCATCGTATTGGTTTAACTATTCAGCAGTTAGATCGTATTATGGAAGGTAAACTAGAACCAATTATCGATGCATTAATTAATGAAGACCAGAGACTAAAACTTCTAGGAGAAGAAGAATAAGTGCTATTAGGTGAATTACTTAAACATGCACATGATTTAATTGATGATCCACATACAAATATCCCTGAAAGACTCTATGAAGATCTCACAGGAGATGCTTATTATCAACTATTGTTGAAAAGGGAAGAGCCTGTTGAAGAGGCTCTTCTTATGCAATATAAGGACTATTTAAATAGATACCTTAAGGGTGAACCTTATCAGTATATTATTGGAAAAGAATATTTCTATGGTAGAGAGTTTGATGTCAATCCAAGTGTTCTCATACCTCGCTATGAAACAGAAGAACTTGTAGAAAAGGTTCTATCTTATATAAAACCAGGAATGGTTGTAGCAGATATAGGTACGGGTTCAGGCGCTATTGCAGTTACATTAGCCTGTGAGTCAAAGGCGGATCTATATGCAGTAGATATCTCTAAAGAGGCAATAGATACAGCATCTAAGAATGCGAAGAAGCATGAAGCTTCTGTCACATTCTTAGAAGGAGACTTATTACAACCTCTTATTGATCAAAATATTCGTGTAGATATTCTTGTCTCTAATCCTCCTTATATTGATTATGATGAAGTATTGGATCCAAGAGTGATGGATCATGAACCACATCTGGCTTTATTTGCGGATGATCATGGCTATGCATGTTATGAAAAGATATTTAAAGAAGCGCCTTCTGTATTAAAGGAGAAGGCGATTCTTGCATTTGAAATTGGATATAATCAAGGAGAAAGAATGAAACAGCTTGTTCCTCTCTATTTCCCAAATGATACATTTGAAGTCATCAAGGATATGAATGGAAAGGATAGAATGTTGTTCATCTATCATAACTATGAAAATATTTGAAACAGACCGTCTCACAATTAGAACACTTGATGAAGGTGATATTGATCGTCTTGTAGAATATCGCAGTAAGAAGACTGTTTCTAAGTATCAGTCTTGGAATAGATATACAAGAAGAGATGCAGTGAAACTCATCAAGAAGTGTAAAGAGACAGTGATAGATCATAAAAAGGGGTCTATGCAGTTTGGTATTACAATCAAAGGAAGCCAGCATCTTATTGGTGATTTACATATAGAGATCATGGCACCTCATACATTCTCTATTGGTTATACGCTAGACGATGTTTTCTGGAATAATGGTTTTGGAACTGAAGCCGTACTTGGACTCTTAAGCTATATGTATGAAGAACATGGTTTCTTTAAATGTATTGCTTATATTTATAAACAGAATGAAAAATCAAGACACCTATTAAAGAAGATAGGTTTTAAGAAGTTTGATGAATCTTTCTTCTATGGGGATGAAGGTTATGTTTTTGACCTCAGTAACTTACAAAATATATATTTTGTGCTACAATAACAGATACGAGGTGGAACTATGATTAAAGAATATATTAAGAAGTATAGTAAAGCATCTATCATCACATCAGTGATTATGATTGTTGCTTCAGTATTATTGATTGTTTTCCCAAAGACAATGTTGAATATTGTTGTTTATGTTATTTCAGGCGCATTATTTGTGGATGGTTTGATTCATTTTGTGACTTACTTTGCATTAACTCATGAAATGCGTATCTTTTCTAATGATTTATTAGAAGGTATTCTCGCATTACTGGCAGGCGTTTTTGTTGCATTCAATGCGGATGCATTCATTGGTGCACTCACAATGATCATTGGATTATGGGTTGTCATTAAAGGTTTATTAAACTTACAGCTTTCATTCCAGTTGCAGCAGATCATTGAATTCAACTGGTTCTGGATCTTCTTATGTGCTGTATTAAGTGTTGTATTAGGCGTATTTATTATTGTACATCCTATCGATATGGCGATTGGATTAACTATGGCTGAAGGTATTGTATTATTAGTCACTGAAGTATTGAGTCTTATTCAGACAATCTATGTCTTATATAAGCTCAATCATTCTAAAATGTCTAGATCATATATTAATTAAAAAGTACCATTACGGTACTTTTTTGATAAAGGAGAAAACATGCTGAATACATCATTATTAGACAAAAAAAAGAAATATCTCCTAGGTGTATCAGGTGGTCCTGATTCTATGGCACTTCTTGATATGATGCATGAATATTCAATCTGTGTCGCTCATGTAAACTATAATCTTCGAAATGATACAGAAGAAGATTACAAGGTTGTTCATGATTACTGTAAAGCACATAATATTCCTTTTTACTATAAGGAATTTACACCAGATGATTATGTGAAAGGAAACTTCCAGACTGTCGCAAGAGATATGCGTTACGCTTTTTATCAAGAAGTATATAAGAAGGAACAATGTGATGCATTATGTCTTGGTCATCAGAAGGATGATGTGATTGAAACTATTTATATGCACTTGGAACGTGACTCTCATCCTGATTATTTAGGTATTCAGGAGGTCTCTGAACGCTTAGGTATGACTATCATTCGTCCATTACTTCATGTGACTAAACAAGATCTACGTGATTATTGTGATGATCATCATATTTTGTTTCATGATGACTATACGAATTTCCAGACAGAGTTTACTAGAGACCGCATTCGTAATACGATTTTGAATCAGTATACCAATTCACAAAAAGAAGAACTCTTAAAAAAAGCAGAAGAATACAATAAGAAACAGGCATTAAAAAAACAAGAAGTAGACAAATACCTCACTGAACCACTTGATTATACATTAGTACCAGAAGACCTTCTTTCGGATGTTCTTTATGCCTTATTAAAGAAGCATATTGAAGTCTCTAAGATTTCTCATCATCTCATTGATGAGATCATCCATCAGATTCATTCCTCTAAACCAAACATTCAAATGCCTATTGGTGTTAATGAGGAGTTCATAAAAGAATATAATAATGTATACATTCGTAAATCTATAAAACAATTAGATTATACGTATAGAATAGATCATAGACAGAACTTCGACTGTCCTTATTTCAAGATTCGAACACAAGGAGAAATGAATGATGGTATCCCTGTCAAAGATGAAGACTTTCCATTGACCATTCGAAACATAAGACCAGGAGATCGTATGGAAACAGCAGGGGGCACTAAAAAGGTCTCTAGACTCTTTATTAATGCGAAAATACCCTCACCATTACGACATTATTGGCCTATTGTATTAGACTGTAAGGGAAATATTCTTTTGGTCCCTGGAATTGCGAAAAACAAGAAGTATTTGTCTATCAATCCAGATTTGTTTGTGATAAAATAACAACGACTATACTAGGAGGTACGGTTCAATGCATAAGGACATGAAAGAAATATTATTTACACAGGAACAGATTACTGAACGCTGTAAAGAATTAGGCGCACAGATTTCAAAAGATTATGAAGGTAAGAAGCTTCTTCTTATTGGGCTTTTAAAGGGGTCTATTCCATTCCTAGCAGAACTTTCTAAATATATTGAGGGCGATGTATATTTTGATTATATGTCAGTCAGCAGTTATAAAGGAACTGAATCTGGAACTATTCATATTAAGAAAGATGTTGATATTGACGTCAAAGGTATGGATGTACTTATCGTAGAAGACATCCTTGATACAGGTAAAACATTAGATACTGTTACACATATGTTGAAAGATCGTGGTACAGCATCTTGCGAAATCGTTACTATGCTTGATAAACAGGAAGCAAGAAAGTATCCTGTACAGGCTAAGTATGTTGGTTTCCCTGTACCAGAATTATTCGTGGTTGGTTATGGTCTTGATTTTGATCAGAGATTTAGAAACCTACCATATATTGGTATCTTAAAAGAAGAATGTTACCAGTAAGGAGTTTATGATGAAGAAGAATAACAAAACATTATTTAAAGCTATTCTTCCTTGGATCGTCGTATTATTGCTGTTAAGCTCATTATTCCCATTCTTAATGAAGAATGGCGGTAGTAAGGAATTGACTTATTCACAATTCATGACAGTAGTAAAAGATAAAAAGATAACTAACGTAACTGTTACACCTAATAGTTATGTAGCCAAGGTCGAAGGTAGCTACAAGAAGAACTCTAAGGGCGATAAAGTGAACTTTACAACTATCGTTCCTAAGACAGACAAAGAGTTAGATTCATTAGTACAGATTCTTGAAGACAAGAATGTAAAAGTGAAGGTTACTGATGCAAACAGTGATAATATGATTTGGAATATAGTAGGTTCAATCCTTCCATATGTATTATTACTTGGTGGTATGGTATGGGTATTTAAGAGTTTTGGTGGCGCTGCAGGAGGCAACAACAAAGCCTTTGAATTTGGAAATTCTCGCGCTAAGCTAGAAAGAAACTCTAAGACTCGTTTTACAGATGTTGCAGGTGCAGATGAAGAAAAAGAAGAATTAACAGAACTTGTTGCATTCTTAAAGAACCCTAAGAAGTTTACTGAAATGGGTGCTAAAATTCCTAGAGGTGTTCTATTAGTAGGTCCTCCAGGTACAGGTAAAACATTATTAGCACGTGCTGTTGCAGGTGAAGCAAACGTTCCATTCTATTCTATTTCTGGTTCAGAATTCGTAGAAATGTTCGTTGGTGTTGGTGCTGGCCGTGTAAGAGATATGTTTAAGAAGGCTAAAGAAAATGCCCCTTGTATCATCTTTATTGATGAAATTGATGCCGTAGGTCGTCAGAGAGGTACTGGTGTTGGTGGTGGACACGATGAACGTGAACAGACATTAAACCAGTTACTTGTTGAAATGGATGGTTTTGAAGGTAACGAAGGTGTTATTATCCTTGCAGCTACTAACCGTGCAGATGTTCTTGACCCTGCTTTATTACGTCCAGGTCGTTTTGATAGACAGATCAGAGTATCTAACCCTGATAAGCGTGCAAGATCTCAGATTTTGAAGGTTCATGCAAGAAATAAGCATTTTGCGCCAGATGTTGATTTTGATAACATCGCTCAGCGTACTCCTGGATTCTCAGGTGCAGAACTTGCGAACGTATTAAATGAAGCAGCATTACTTGCAGTAAGAAGCGGTCATCAGATGATCACATTAAGTGATGTTGATGAAGCGATTGATAGAGTTATTGGTGGTCCAGCTAAGAAGTCTAGAAAATATACTGAACATGAAAGAAAGCTTGTTGCTTATCATGAAACTGGACATGCGATTATTGGTTTGACATTGGAAGATGCCAACCAGGTACAGAAGGTTACAATTGTACCACGTGGTGATGCAGGTGGATACAACTTGATGACTCCTAGAGAAGAAACTTACTTCTCAACTAAGAAACAGTTACTTGCAACTATTACAGGTTATATGGGTGGTCGTACAGCTGAAGAAATCTTCTTTGGTGATGTATCATCAGGTGCTCACAACGATATTGAACAGGCTACACGTATTGCTCGTATGATGGTTACAGAACTTGGTATGAGTGAACTAGGCCCAATTAAGTATGATAGTGGTGATAATGCCGTATTCTTAGGTCGTGACTATTCACAGTTAAGTAATACACATTCTGGTCAGATCGCATTTGAAATTGACCAGCAGGTACGTAAGATCATCGAGACAGCACATTCTCAGGCAACTGAAATCATCAACAATAATAAAGATAAAATGGATATTATTGCGAATGCATTGCTTGAAAATGAAACATTGAATCATGAACAGATTCAGTCTTTATATAACACTGGTAAAATGCCAGAAACATATGATGGAACAGAAGAACATGTTGACACTCATGATGACAACAATAACACTCCTGAACCACCTAAGGCTGATCCAGAAGATGATTTACTAGATGAAATGAAATAAGCGCTTTGCGCTTATTTTCATTTAGGAGGTAATAAAATGCAGCGTAGATTTATGGTAAGACTATTAGTAGGTATTATTGTCATTAGTATGATTTTGCCTCTAGTAAGCTATTTTGCGATAGGGAGATGAGATAAATGAAAGATTATTTAGTACGTGGACTCGTTAATTCAAAGAACTGTCGTGTTTTTGCCTGTACAACAACTAACCTTACAAATGTTGCACAGCAGAATCATAACTTATGGCCTTGTGCAAGTGCTGCACTTGGACGTATGATGGCAGTCACTTTAATGATGGGTGCTATGAATAAGAATAAAGAAAAGATGACAGTAGTCATCAATGGTGGTGGACCAATCGGTACAATGCTTTGTACAACACATTCTGATGGTAAAATCAAAGGATTTGTATCTAATCCAGAAGTTCACTATACATACAATGATACAGGTAAGCTTGCAGTAGGATTATGTGTAGGTAATCAGGGTACTATCCAGGTCACTCGTGATATGGGATTAAAGGAACCTATTACATCTAGTTCTCCATTACAGACTGGTGAAATTGGTGACGATTTCTCTTATTACTTCATGCTATCAGAACAGGTACCATCAGTTGTTGCAGTAGGTGTTCTTGTAGAAGAAGACAATACTGTAAGAAGTGCAGGTGGTTATATTATTCAGTTATTACCAGAAGCAACTGAAGAAGATATTGCGTATATTGAAGATAAGATCAAGAATATACCACCAGTATCACAGTTATTAGATGAAGGACATACTCCAGAAGAAATCTTAAAGATGATCTTTGAAGATGTTGAAATTCTAGATACACAGGATTTATCATTTGAATGTGATTGTAGTAAAGAAAAGATGGGAGAAGCCTTAGCTACACTTCATACAAAAGATCTAGAAGACATGATTAATGAGGATCATGGCTGTGAGATTACATGTCAGTTCTGTAATACACATTATCAGTTCAGTGAAGATGAATTAAAGGAAATACTTAAAAAACGCCAGTAAAACTCCGTTTTTTTTACACTGTCTGGTATTATACAAAGATCAGTTAACATATATCATGGAAGGGAATAGAATTGAATAATTGATCTTTTGAGAATTGTACAACAGTTCCTCCTTTCAATAACTAGTATAGAAGATAAATTTATAATAAATATCTATATATTATGGAGAAATATGTGTCGCATTAATGGAGTGCTTTGACTGGACATTCCTTTGTACATTCATAACAAAGAATACAGTCAGTGCCGTTTTTACGTTTACGTGACTCTTTATTCACTTCTACATTCATTGGGCATACCTTTAAACACTTATTACAGTGCACACATTGACTTTCATCACAATGTACACGTAGGAGTGAATAATAACTCATAGGCTTAAGAAATACTGTAATAGGACACAAATACTTGCAGAATGCACGATTATCTTTAAATATATAGGCAAGCGCAATGCCCGCAATATAGTAAAAAGCGTTACCTAAAAGAAATAGATAGAACATGATCTTTTCTAGATGAGCGACTTTCATTAAAAATAATCCTGATACCAATGCAAGAGAACATACAAACATTACATAACGTAGTATACCTAGTTTTTTAACTCTTGGTTTCTGTGGTCTTTTAAAAGGTAAGAAGTCAAGGATCATAGCTGTCCAGCAGGCATAACCACACCATCCTCGCCCAAATATAAGAGGTCCAAAGATCTTCGCAATAGCATAGTGAATAGTGGCTGCTTCAAATGTACCTAAAAATAAATAGTACCAGAAGCCTTCAATCTGCATATTTTCTTGAGAAATAATACCTAAATACAACAACATATAACTGCCTACTGCCAATTGTACAAAATGTCTTGCATAGTTCTTTCCGGCAGTAAATAATGCGGTACCTAAGGCAAGACAAGTGCCTATATAGCTGAAGTTCAACATGTAAAATAAATTATCTTTAGTGAGCCATAGAGTGATTGCAATCATTTCAAATAATACAAACATGATTATAGAGAAAGTATATTTTCTTTTCATCTTCATCCCTCCTTTGTATTTATCTTAAAATGTATGAATGAATACTACAATCATATTCCTGTAAAACATACAAAAAGGAGCAGGAAGGGAAGACCTGCTCCTTATGTCCTATTAGTAAAATAGGGAAGGGAAATGAAAACGATATATATATATTATTGAAAGGATCGGGAACTTCCTTTCACAACTCATAGTATAAAGATAATTTGTCTTTGTATTGTGTCAGGAATATGGTATATTTTGTGATGGTGATTAAAAAATGTTGAAAATTGGAAACGTAGAAATAAAACATCCTATTATCATGGCTCCTATGGCAGGTATCACAAATGTCGCTTACCGTAGACTTGTAAAAGAGTTTGGTGCAGGACTTGTGGTATCTGAAATGGTCAGTGATAAAGCGTTATGTTATGGAAATCAAAAGACAATTGATATGCTTGCAGTAGGTGAAGATGAACACCCTATGAGTATGCAGATTTTTGGTGGTGAAGTAGAGACTATGGTCAAAGCTGCCAAGTTTGTAGAGGAACATTCTGATTGTGATATTATTGATATTAATATGGGATGTCCTGTAAATAAGGTATTAAAGGCTCATGCAGGCAGTTATTTAATGCAGTATCCAGAACTTGCATATGATATTGTGAAGGCTGTCGTAGAAGCAGTGAATGTACCAGTGACTGTTAAGATGCGTATTGGTTATGACATGAAGCATATTAACTGTGTAGAAATGGCACAATTAATGGAAAAAGCAGGTGCAAGTGCAGTGGCTATTCATGGGCGTACACGTTCACAGATGTATGAAGGTCATGCAGATTGGTCATGGATTAAAAAAGTAAAAGAAGCAGTCAGTATTCCAGTTATTGGGAATGGTGATGTCAGAACACCTGAAGATGCGAAAAGAATGATGGAAGAAACAGGCTGTGATGCTGTCATGGTTGGTAGAGGTGCTTTAGGTAATCCCTTTGTGATTCGTAGAATGGTGAAATATCTAGAAGAGGGTATTTTAGAAGAAGAACCAGACTATCATGCACGTATTCAATTATGCATAGATCATGCTCATCGTTTAGTAAAAACGGAAGGTGAAAAGAATGCGATTAGACAAATGCGTGGGCAGGCACCTTGGTATGTCAAAGGGTTAAGAGGTTCAGCAAAGATTAAGAATCATTTAACACAGATGAATACATTAGAAGAATTAGAAACAATTCTAAAAGATTTTGAAAAAGAACTAGAAGGTGAGTAATCATCTTCTTTTTTGTTTTATAATAGGGTAAAGGAGATGATTTTATGTCTATACTTTATTCTATGTGTGTCCCTCATCCGCCATTAATTATTCCTGAAATAGGTCAAGGAGAAGAGAAAACTATTAGTAACACGATACAATCTTATGAATCCATTATGAAATATGTATCTACTCTTCCAATAGAAACAGTGATTGTGATCAGTCCTCATGCGATCGCCTATAGTGATTATATTCATATATCTCCTGGGATTCATGCATCAGGAGACTTTAGCCAGTTTCATGCAGGAAATGTAAGAATAGAAGTGGATTATGATACAGAACTTGTAAAGAAGATCACTCAATCTGCCAAGAAGCATCATATTTTTGCAGGAACATTAGGAAAAGATGATGATTTAGATCATGGCACAATGATTCCTCTTTACTTCTTAAATAAGTATCTAAAGGACTATAAAGTTGTAAGAATTGGAATATCTGGTTTATCTCCTCTTACTCATTATCGCTTTGGTCAATGTATTAAAGAAGCAGTGGGAGATAAGAATGTTTTATTAATTGCGAGTGGTGATTTGTCTCATTGTTTAAAAGAGGATGGTCCTTATGGTTATAAAGAAGAAGGACCGCTCTTTGATCATGATATTATTACAGCATGGAAGAATAGTGACTTTATGCGTTTCTTAACCTTTGATCCACTCTTTATAGAAGCTGCATCTGAATGTGGACTTAGATCATTTCAGATCATGGCAGGTGCTTTAGATCAAAAAAAGATTAAACCAAACTTTTATTCTTATGAAGGACCATTTGGAGTAGGTTATGGTATATGTGGCTTTGAAATATGTGGTGAAGATCAAACCCGTGATATAGGAAACCAATATGAAAAGAAGATGCAGGAAGAAGTTAAGAAGATCAAAGAACATGAAGATGACTATGTCAGACTTGCAAGAACCACAATAGAACATTATGTGAAAGAGAAAATAGAAATCATTCCAGAAGTCACAGAAGAGATGAAAAGACGTGCAGGTGTCTTTGTATCTATTCATGAAGAAGGGCGTTTAAGAGGCTGTATTGGTACCTTTATGCCTGTACAGGATAATATTGCCTTAGAAATAGTACATAATGCGATCAGTGCATGTAGTGAAGATCCACGCTTTGATCCTATTACAGAAGAAGAACTAGATAATCTCGTTATCTCGGTCGATGTATTAGGGAAAATAGAAGCCGTAGAAGATATCAGTACATTAGATCCTCATATCTATGGTATTATAGTATCCCATGGTTCTAAAAGAGGTTTACTCCTTCCTTCTCTAGAGGGTGTGGATACAGTGACTGATCAGATTCAGATAGCTTGTCATAAGGCAGGTATTCATGAAGGAGAGAAGATCAAGATAGAAAGATTCAAGGTGATCAGACATGATTAGATGTGATTTATGTCCTCATCAATGTGTATTAAAAGAAGGACAGACAGGATTCTGTCATCAAAGAATGAATAAAGAAGGAAGCATAGTACTTAAAGATTATGGTGCTATTACATCACTGTCTTTAGATCCTATTGAAAAGAAGCCTCTCTATCATTTTTATCCAAATACAAAGATTCTATCTGTCGGTTCTTATGGTTGTAATATGAAATGTCCTTTCTGTCAGAACTACACCATATCACAGGATAAAGGCTCTTCTGTACAGGTGCATACAACACCTGAAAAACTTGTAGAAGTCGCCTTAGATCTCAAAAAAGAAGGGAATATCGGTATTGCGTTTACATATAATGAACCACTGATCAGCTATGAGTTTATTTGTGATACATTTGTATTATGTAAGAAGCATGATTTAAAGACTGTTATTGTCTCTAATGGAATGATAGAAGAGAAATACATAAAGGAGCTCTTGCCATTAGTAGATGCATGGAATATTGATTTAAAAGGATTTAAAGAAGATATCTATAAGAAACTCTCTGGTGATTTAGAAACAGTAAAGAAGAGTATTCAAATAGCTTCATCAAGTCATCTAGAAGTCACTTCTTTGATTGTACCCGGTATCAATGATAGTCTCAAAGATATGGAAGAAGAAGCAAAGTGGTTAGCGTCTATTGATTCGAATATTGTGTTACATATCACACGTTATTTTCCTAAGTATCATTATCATGAATCTCCTACATCTATAGAACTTATTGACCAAATGGTAGAAGTGGCTAAGAAATATTTAAAGAATGTATATAGAGGTAATTGTTAGATGTTTAATGAAGAAAAGATTAAAAGCTTTAGTACAACAGATATGCGTATATATAACTATATATTGAAGCATAGCATTCAATTCCCTTATATGAGTATAAGAGAACTGGCAGATGAGATTCCTACATCTACAGCTTCTATTATGCGTTTTGTGAAAAAGATGGGATATGACAGCTTCCCTGAATTAAAATATGCTTATAAGAAAGAAGAAAAAGAAGTCTCTCTTTATATGGTGAATGACCTAGATGAAACTATCGACTGTTTAAAGAAGTTCAATACCCCTTATTATCAGGATTTATTCAAAGAAGTTGCTTATATACTAGGTAATGCGAATATGATTGTTTTTGATGGTATGGGAGATTCAGCTAAGATTGCGGAATATGCAGCGAGACGTTTTTCTTCCAATGGTTTCTTTAGTGCTGCCTTAACAGATCCTTATCAAAAGGTATCTATGGATGGTACAAATATAGTTGTCGTTATGTTGTCTGTTTCTGGTAATACTGCAGAACTTATTTTTAAAGCCAATGCTTATAAGCAGGCAGGAAGCACTTTAATTACTATTACTGCTTCTGATGATAATACACTTGCGAAAATGAGTGATCACAATATCAGCTACTATGTTAACGATGTAAGGACGGAAGAGATGTCTCGAACTACGCAGGTACCTGCCTTGAGTATCATTGAGATTCTTTCTAATATGACATCATGCATATGTCACAATACGTTACAATAGTGAAACATTTTGCAGATAATGCATACTATTCAAGAAGGACTTCAAGCCCTTTTTTTATTTGTAATCCTCTGATAGAATCAATTGCGGAAAACGAAAACGTTTTCAACATCGGCCGAATGAAATAAGAAGAGGAGAAACAAAATGGAAGCAATTCAAAGCTTTATGGAACGTTACTTCGTACCATTAGCTGCAAAAATCAATGGTCAGCGCCATGTGGCAGCCGTGCGTGATGCGTTCACTTTATCATTCCCACTCACAATGGGTGGTTCAATGGTTTTACTTATTAACTATGTATTATTAGATCCTAGCGGGTTCATCGCAAAATTACTTCACTTAGGTGATTTAATTCCAAACTTAGCTCAGTATCAGGCTGTTTTGAGTTCTGTTATCAATGGTACTACTAATATCTTATCAATTCTCATTGCATTCTTAGTGGCTTATCAGTTAGCTCAGGAAATGGGTGGAGATAAAGTATTATGTGGTATCACATCTCTTTCATCTTTCTTTATTCTTTATCCTGCTGCTAAGACATTTGCAGGTAAGAATGCAGGAACTGGTTTAACAACTACTTACTTTGGTGCACAGGGATTATTCGTTGCATTATTAGTAGGTCTATTAACTGCAGAATTATTAATTCGTTTTGGTAGAAATGAAAAGTTGAGAATCAAGATGCCAGAAATGGTACCACCTGCAGTAGCACAGTCATTTAACTTATTAATCCCAATGATGTTAGTACTTGCAATCATGGGTGTATTAAACTACTTATTCTCAATGATTACTCCTGAAGGTATTCAGGTTGTCATTTATAACGCTATCCAGGCTCCATTAACATCTCTTGGAAGCTCTATGGGTACAATTATTGTATTTGTAATAGTTCAGCAGTTATTATGGATCGTAGGTATCCATGGTCCTAACACTTTAAATGCATTACGTTCAGTTATCTTCACAGAACAGGCAAACGCAAACTTAGCTTATGTTGCAGCTCATGGTTCTGCATGGGGTGCACCTTACCCAGTTAACTGGGGTTCAATCAACGATGCATTTGGTAATGGTGGAGGATCAGGTGCAACACTTGGTTTAATCGTTGCAATGTTTATCGTAGGTAGAAAGAATAAAGGTGAATACTCTATTTGTAAGATGTCATTAGTTCCAGGACTATTCAACATCAATGAACCAATCATGTTCGGTTTACCAATCGTTATGAACCCAATGTATGTTATTCCATTTATCTTAGCACCAATCGTATGTAACATCATTGGTTATTTCTGTGTATGTGTCATTAAGATTATCCCACCAGTTGCTTATCAAGTTGCTTGGACAACTCCAGGATTCTTAACACCATTCTTAGGATCAGGTGCCAACAATATTATGGCATTAGTTATCGGTATTCTTTGCTTAGTCGTAAGTACACTTATCTACTTACCATTCGTTGCAGCAAGCACAAGAGCCGCTATCAAGAAAGAAGCAGAAGAAGCAGGAGAAAACAATGCGTAAAGACTTCTTATGGGGTGGAGCAGTTGCTGCACATCAGGTAGAAGGTGGATTTAATGAAGGTGGTAAAGGACCAAATGTCTCAGATATGATGACAGTTGGTTCTGCCACTACTCGTAGAAAGATCACTAAAACAATTGAACCTGATCAGTTCTACCCAAATCATACAGCGATTGATTTCTATCACCACTATAAGGAAGATATCGCTTTATTTAAAGAAATGGGATTTAAATGTTTTAGAACATCTATTTCCTGGGCAAGAATCTTCCCAATGGGAGATGAAGAAACACCAAATGAAGAAGGCTTAAAGTTCTATGATGATATGTTTGATGAACTATTAAAGAATGGTATTCAGCCAGTCATCACACTATCACACTTTGAAATGCCTTATCATTTAGTAGAAAAATATGGTGGATGGAGAAACAGAAAGATGATTACATTCTTTGTAAGATTCGCAAAAGTATGTTTCGAAAGATACCACAATAAAGTTAAATACTGGATGACTTTCAATGAAATCAACAACCAGGCAAACTATGAAGCAGACGTAGCTGTATTTACTAACTCAGGTATTATATTTGAAGAAGGTGAAGACAAAGAACGTACTGTTTATCAGGCAGCACATTATGAGCTTGTTGCAAGTGCGATGGCTATTAAAGAAGGACATGCCATTGATCCTTCTATGATGATTGGCTGCATGATTGCGATGACACCTATTTATCCTTATTCATGTAATCCAGATGATATGTTGAAGGCAGTAGGTGCTAACCATAAGCGTTTCTGGTATATGGATGTTCATGCAAGAGGACGTTATCCAGGTTATATGAAATCTTTCTTTGAAAGAAAGAACTTCAATCTAGATATTACTGAAGAAGACTTAGCTGTTCTTCCTCAGGGTACAGTAGATTATATTGGATTTAGTTATTATATGTCATTTGCGGTTAAGGGTGATGGAGATGTCAACCTTGACTATAATGAAGAAACAGATTTATGTGATAACCCATATATTTCTAAGACTGAATGGGGATGGCCAATTGATGCGAAAGGTTTAAGATATAGCTTAAACTGGATGTATGACCGTTATAACCTTCCTCTATTTATTGTAGAAAATGGCTTTGGTGCAGTGGATCAGATGGTAGATGGAAAAGTACATGACCAGTACCGTATTGATTACCTTAAAGCGCATATCGAAGAAATGAAAAATGCAGTAGATATTGATGGTGTAGACTTATTAGGTTATACTGTTTGGGGATGTATTGACTGTGTTAGCTTTGGTACGGGTGAAATGAAGAAACGTTATGGTTTCATTTATGTAGATAAAGATAATGCAGGTCATGGAACACTTGCAAGAAGCAAGAAGGATTCCTTTGATTGGTATAAGAAAGTAATAGAAAGTAACGGAGAAAAATTATGAAAAAATACTTAGTTCTAGATGTTGGTGGCAGTGCTATTAAATATGCAGTAATGGATGCAGAAAAGAATATATATGAAAGAGGTAAGGTACCTACTCCCTTAGATTGCCTTGATTCGTTTGTAAATAGCGTTGAATCTCTTTATAATACATATTCTGATGTATCTGGTATTGCAATGAGTATGCCAGGTATGATTAATCCGGAGATTGGTTATTGTTTCACTGGTGGTGCTTTAACTTATATTCATGATATAAATATGGCAGAATTACTATCTGAGCATTGTGGCGTAAGAGTCACAATTGGTAATGATGCAAAATGTGCCGCTAATGCAGAACTAGGTTTTGGTAGTCTTCGAGATATTCAGGACGGCGCTGTGGTGATTCTTGGCACAGCTATTGGTGGTGCTTTAATTAAGGATCATAAGGTACTAAGTGGTAGAAGATTTGGTGCAGGTGAATTTTCTGGTATTATTACTGATTACCATAAGCCATATCATGGAGATTCTTCTTGGTATGTAACAAATGGAATTAATGGATTACTATTACATATCCAGGAAGCATTAGAAACAGAAGAAAACTATACTGGTGAAGAAATCTTTGAAATGGCAAATAATGGAAATGAAGCTGTTTTAAAAGGATTAAATCAGTTCTGTTTAGAAACTGCAGTACAGATCTACAACATCAATCAGATCTTTGATTGTGAAAAAGTGGCGATTGGTGGAGGTATTAGTGCACAGCCATTACTATTAGAACTTATCAAAAAGAACTTTGATGAAATCTATAATTCATGTTATGCAAGCACATTATCACCAGAAATCGTAGTTTGTGAATATCGTAATGATGCGAACTTAATCGGTGCTTTATATCAGCACTTAAATTAATAAAGGAGGATGATAAGATGTGGAATAAATTAAGAAATGAACCTGTGAATAAAACAGGTTATATCAAACGTATAATCGCTTATGGTATTGATTGGTATTTAGGAAGTGTCTTATCATCACTTCCTCTTATTTTGTTATATATGTCTCTTCATAAGGATGCTGTCTATATTCCTCAGCAGTTATCTATATTTAAGGGATATTATCAAGTACTTGCAGGTGTTCTTTCACTCTCAGTTGCATTTGTGTACTATGTAGTATTACCTATAATCTGGAAAGGACAGACTTTAGGTAAAAAACTATTAGGATTAAAGATTGTGAATGACGACTATCAAGAAGTGAATGTGAAACAACTGATCATCAGACAGGTTATTATGATCTTCTTAGTAGAAGGAAGTATTTATACATGCAGTAATATGTTTCATCAGTTAGTCAATGTATTAACTGGATACAATATTGCCTCTATCTGGAATAAAGTAGGACTCGTTATTACTATATTATCTGGGATACTAGTGATTATCTTAAAGTCTAAGAAATCATTACATGATATTGTCTCACATACACTTGTTGTAGACATTAAGTCAGAAGACTATAAGAATATGTTGTTGAGTATTGAAAAGAAAAATAAGAAACAGAATAAGAAAATGAAAAAGAGATTTGCATAAAGTATGATAAAATACCTTTTGGAGGTATTTTATGGTTACGGTAGATCAAATGAATCAATTAAGTGATTTAGAATTAGATATTTACAACTACATCATTTCTCATCGTCATGAAGTGATTCATATGAAACTTAAAGATTTATCTACAGATCTTCATGTATCTTCTTCTATGATTACAAGAGTAGCTAAAAAACTTGGTTATGAAGGATTCTTAGAATGGAAAGCAGAAATGAAACTGGATCAGGAAGATAAACCTATACAAAATAAACGTGCTTTAAATTATATTCTCGATTATTTTAATCGAGTAGGCAATAAAGAGTTTGATGATCTTATTCATCAAGCGGCTGAAATAATTGTGAACAGTCACGAGGTGATCTGTTCGGGCATTGGCCTAAGTGATGCGATTGCGAAATTTGCGGCTTCTTTATTTAATCGTAAGGGAAAACGTACAATGTATAGTGGAGACTTCAGTAGCCGTTTTAGGGGGATGTATGATCAAAATGACTGTGCTCTTTTCTTCACAGTTTCAGGAGAAACAAGAGAAATCATTGATCGTATCAAAGACTTAAAAAAATATGATATTAAGATTATTGTGATTACCAATAGTGCCTCTTCAACAGCTGCAAAGATGTCTGATTTAGCTCTTACGTATTATATGCCAAGTACTAAAAATGGTGACTTTTATAGTTCAGCAACACAGGTACCTGTTCTCTATATTATTGAGTCTATTGCGAATCTATTTATAGAATATGGAATTTACTAAAGAATGCTTGAAAGGCATTCTTTTATTTGTTTTAATACTCATATGTTAGGATATGAAAGAGGGACGCTATGAGGGAAAATCTAGAAAAGTATGGCGAAGTCATTGCCGGAAGTATTTTATTATCTTTAGGAATCTGGTTGTTCGTAACACCTAATGGCTTGAACTTTGGAGGTGTAATTGGTACATCACAGATTATCGAAGTTTTTGTAAGAAAACTTCTACCAATCCCTAAATCAATGAACATTGTAGGGATCATCAACTTTATGATTAATATTCCATTATTTATTATGGGATATAGAATCTTGAACAGAGAATTCTGTGTTAAAACAGGTATGAGTGTTGTTGTACAGACCATTACATTATCTTTCTTACCTAACTTAACACATCCAATCATGCCCGATATGTTATCTAACTGTATCTTTGGGGCTATTATGTGTGGCGTTGGTGTAGGACTTGCCCTCAAAGGTAGTGGTAGTGCAGGTGGTATTGATATTGCGGGTGTATGCTTATCTAAGACTAAACCAGGATTCTCAGTAGGGAAGTTATCAATAAGTTTGAATGCAGTTATTTTAACTTGCTGTGCATTTATCTTTGATTTACAGACTACGCTGTATTCTATTATCTTTGTATTTGTATTGTACTTCATTAGTGACCATATCCACTATCAGAACATCAATGTAATAGCATTAATCTTCACTAAAGAAAAAGATATGAAGAATGTGATTATGGAAAAGACTGGTAGAGGAGTAACTTACTGGATGGGTAAGGGTGCTTATACAGAAAATGATCAATATATTCTTTATTGTGCAATCAATAAATATGAAGTGAAAACATTTAAGAAGATTGTACATGATATTGATCCACAGGCATTTGTGACTATCAGTGAGGATTCAGAAATCCTTGGTGGATTTGAAAAACGTCTATAGATAAATTAGATTGAATCAGGCTGATAAAATGACCTTGACAACACATTTATTTATTGTCTATAATACTTGAGTAAAAGCTATGAACAGAAGAGTAATATCGATGGAACGCAGAGAGAATTCCTGGCTGGTGTAAAGGAATGGGGAAGTTGATATGAATAAAGACTGGGAGCTGTATTTTGGATCTGACGTGATAAAATAACGTGTTGCCGCGTTAAGGCTTAATGAGGTCTACTTATGTAGATGAATAAGGGTGGTACCACGGTTAACTCTCGTCCCTAGCGGATGAGAGTTTTTATATTCTAAAGAAGGAGAACACACATGGAAGAAAGAAAGTTTACTGATCAGGAATTAGTAAGAAGACAGAAGTTACAGGAACTTAAAGATCTTGGAATTGATCCATTTGGACAGAGATTTGATGTGACTGCTTATACTTCAGACATTAGAAAGAACTATAGCGATAAGACTGCAGAAGAATTAGAAGAAAGCAAACCAGCTGTAAGTATTGCAGGTCGTATTGTTGCAAAGAGAAGAAAAGGTAAAGTATGCTTCATGAACCTTCTTGATAGAGATGGAAAAATCCAGTTATATATCAAGAAAGATACTGTTGGTGAAGATGTTTATGAATTAGTTAAGAAGAGCGATTTAGGTGATATTATCGGTATTGATGGTGAAGTATTCATGACTCATACTGGTGAATTAACTGTAAGAGTAGAAAAGTATACACACCTTACTAAGGCTTTAAGACCTTTACCAGAAAAGTTCCATGGTTTAACAGATACTGAAGAACGTTTCAGAAGAAGATATGTTGATTTAATCATGAATGATGAAGCACGTAAAGTAGCCTTCATGAGACCTAAGATTGTTCGTTCAATCCAGCATTATTTAGATGACAAAGGTTATACAGAAGTAGAAACACCAATCATGAACTCTATTCTTGGTGGTGCTGCAGCTAAGCCTTTCATCACTCATTTCAATGCATTAGATAAAGATTTCTACTTAAGAATCGCAACAGAATTAAACCTTAAGAGATTAATCGTAGGTGGTATGGATGCCGTTTATGAAATCGGTCGTTTATTCAGAAACGAAGGTATGGACAGAACTCATAACCCAGAATTCACTACTATCGAAGTATATAAAGCATTCTCTGACCTTGAAGGTATGATGGACTTAACAGAAGGTATCATTGCGAATGCCGCAATGACTGTCAATGGTACTTATGATGTAGAATACAAAGGTCATTCTATTTCATTAGCACCTGGATTCAAGAGAATCTCCATGGTTGATGCAATTAAAGAAAAGACTGGTGTTGACTTTGGTGAACAGAAGACTTTTGAAGAAGCTAAGAAACTTGCTGAAGAACATGGTATTGAAGTAGAACCACACTTTGCATATGGTCATATTGTCAATGCATTCTTTGAAAAGTATGTAGAAGAAACAATTGTAGAACCAACATTCGTATATGGTCATCCAATTGAAATCTCTCCACTTGCAAAGAAGAACTTACAGGATCCTCGTTTCACTCAGAGATTCGAATTATTCATCTGTGGTAACGAGTATGCAAATGCATTCACAGAATTAAATGATCCAGATGATCAGTATGAAAGATTCGCAAATCAGTTAAAAGAAAAAGAATTAGGTAACGATGAAGCCAACGAAATGGATATGGACTATGTAGAAGCCCTTGAATACGGTCTTCCACCAACTGGTGGTATGGGTATGGGTATCGACAGATTAGTTATGTTATTAACTGGTCAGGAAACTATCCGTGAAGTTATCTTATTCCCACATATGAAGAATAAATAAATCTATGTATTAATATTAGGCATATCTCATGCAAGAGATGTGCTTTTTGTTTTATGGTTTTTGAAATGTGATGGATTAAAAATGTGAAGGAATGAAATTGTAAAATATGATGGAATTATAAAGACTAACTTTTTTTGAAAATGGTGTTGTTTACTTTAGTGTAATACAAGATATTTAAAAAGAGGGCTTAACCCCTCTTATAACCCCTTCTTCACAAATATCTTATTGAATATACTTCTTGTAAATTTATCATCATTCATCATATTCTCTAAGTACTGATTAAAGTTCTTCTCTTTTTCTATTACTTTTTTAAAGTGTGGATAACTCTCTTTAATCATCTTTCTTATTGCTGTATAAGAACTACCACTACAGTTATATTGAATAGTCTGTACATTATCGATTAATGAGAAGATAGAAACTGAATTTCTAGATTATAATGAAAATTGGTTAGTTTAGATTTACTTACCTATTTTACTTAAATGCTCATCAATGTTACGACCACTATACATGACAGTAGCAATACGCACGATTTTCTCTTTTACAAAAGGAATATATAGAATAACGAAGTTATCTACAGGAAGAACTCTTATGCCTCTACTGTGCCATGGTTCATCCTCATAACGGCGGTATCGTTGAGGTAGTTCATCAAGAGATAAAATAGCATCCCATAAACGTTTGATTTGCTTTATTGCATTATCTGGTGAATTTAAATCAATTGAGATATACAAATAGATACTTCTTAAATCCTTGTCAGCTTGTTCAGTTAATTCTACATTGAATTTCATAAGTTAAAATCTTTTCGCATTTCATCAAATGCTTGCTTTGCAGGTTTTGTTTTTCCTTCTAAAATATCTGTATATCCTTTTTCTATTTTAGCATTTAATTCTTCTTTACTGAGTGCACCCATGCAGACGGGTTTTTCGTACGGTAATCGTACTTCAAAGGGAAGTCCTTTTTTTAGGACGATTTGTTTAAAAAACATATCAATTGCATTTGAAGTAGATATGCCAAGTGTAGATAATATTGTTTCTGCCTGTTCCTTTAATACGGGGTCAATTCTTGCATAAACGCTAGCTGATTTTGCCATAACAATGCCTCCTTTTGTTGTAATTGTCTTTATTTCCTATTTTGATTTTACAAGGATGTATTGATATTCGCAATACATTTTACCGGAGAGTTGGCAATTTCCTTAATGTTTAATACTTCATTTAAAAAGAGGGCTTAAACCCTCTTATAAACCCTTCTTCATAAATATCTTATTGAATATACTTCTTGTAAATTCATCATCATTCATCTTATTCTCTAAGTATTTATTGAAGTTCTTCTCATTCTCTTTTATTTGTTCAAAATGTGGATAATTCTCTTCAATCATCTTTTTAGTAGTAGTGTAGGTACTTCCACTAAAGTTATATTGAATAGATTGTACATTATCAATTAAAGAGAAGATAGACACAGAATTATAGATCAGGCTCTTATTGATATAAAGATCCTCATTATGATACCAGTCTGTCGCATTGTAGTTCACAGTGAGTCCTTGATTTTTAGAATCAATTTGAAAAACATAACCGTATTCATGTAAAGGCAGACTATTTAATAAATTTCCTATATTAGAATTATTACCAATATAAGGATTCTTATACTTCTTAATATTGTGTATGCCACTCAATGGTCTGTTAAATACAGTTGTAGGAACAGTATCTTCTGTATATTTCTTTGCGCTATCTACAATATAATACTCATTAGGTGTGTTCTTGTTGATTCTATAAACATTATAGAATGGGTTGTAGTAGGTTGTCACATTAGAAGTCTTAATCATATAAACATAGATAGGGGGTCTATGAGAAGTTATAACACCTACATAATCCATCAACATAAATCCACATAAAATTGCAACAAATACACCACTACTTATTAATAATCTATTTCTCTTCAACTCTTTTGATAACCCATAAACAAATACTATAATACCTACAATAGAGTAAATACAGCACCAGCTGCTTTCCTTATCTAATATCGCAAATGCAGCAAAACACAGAAATACGCCAAAAATCATAATACCAATAGAAATCTTTCTTTTCTCTTGTACAAGCATATTCTTGCTATAATTAATTGTATTCTTTAAGCTCTTTTCTGTTGTTTCCATGATTTTATCTTCCGTTATATATTTCCCATTGAGCAGTTCATTTAAAGAAATGTCCAAAGTTTCACTTAAGGGAATCAGTAAAGACAAATCAGGCATATAGTTCCCATTCTCCCAGCGTGATATTGTCTTATTACTGACACCTAATATATTTCCTAGTTGTTCTTGAGTGAGACCTTTTCTTTTTCTATTCTCAGAAATGAACTTTCCTATCTTTTTTGTATCCATAATATTTCTCCTTTCATGAAAACTATAAAATAAAACATGAAACAACAACACCCCACAAATAGCGAATACACTACTTTTATTATATATTGTGAAGGTAAGAGGGAACAATCCAGTATCTACAGAGTTTTATCTGACTTGTTTATTGTCTCTATTTTCGTTAATATAGTAGATGATGAAATGAGGTATAAAAATGACTGAACAGGTACACAAAAGAAGAAAAAGATATAAGGGGACACACCCTAAAAACTTCTCAGAGAAGTATAAAGAACTTAATCCAGAATTATATCCTGAAACAATAGAAAAGGTTATTTCAAAAGGAAGTACGCCAGCAGGTATGCATATTTCTATCATGGTAGATGAAATACTAGAATTCTTAGATATTCAGCCAGGACAGATTGGTTTAGATTGTACTCTAGGATATGGAGGTCATTCTTCTAAAATGATGGAAAAATTAGAAGGGCAGGGACACCTTTATGGATTAGACATCGATACTATCGAAATAGAAAAAACAACAGAGAGACTAAGAAATAAAGGTTATGGAGAAGACATCTTTACTCCTATTTTGACTAACTTTAGAAACATTGATCAAGTCAGTGAGAAGTATGGACCATTTGATTTTGTCTTAGCTGATTTAGGCGTATCTTCTATGCAGATTGATAATCCAGAAAGAGGATTTTCATATAAGAAAGATGGTCCATTAGACCTAAGACTTAATCCTAAAGCAGGTAGACCTGCTTATGAAATCTTAAAAGACTTATCAAGAGAAGAACTAGAACATATTCTTACAGAGAACTCAGATGAACCATATGCTGATATATTAGCTAAGAATATCTATTCATTCATACGTTCAGGTATGGAAGTAGAAACAACTCAGCAGCTTTATAAGATCATTGATAAAACACTCAACTTTATTACTGATAAGAATAGAAAAGATATTGTGAATAAGACAGCTGCAAGAGTATTCCAGGCATTAAGAATTGAAGTGAATCAGGAATTTGAAGTATTATACGACTTTGTAGAGAAGCTCCCTCTTGTTTTAAAACCAGGAGGAAAGGCTGCCATTCTTACATTCCATTCTGGAGAAGATAGAATTGTGAAGAAGTCGTTTAAAGAACTAAAGAATCTTGGTATTTATGAAGATGTATGTAGAAATGTGATTAGACCTTCTAAGGAAGAATGTCATCGTAATTCACGTGCCAAGTCTACTAAGATGAGATGGGCTATTAAAGTAAAATAGAATACTTGAATATCAGATATACAAGTGTTGTACTTTATTTGCAAATTTGAGAACAATTGCATCAAAACAAAAAGGTAAGGATTGGCGAATCCTTACCTTTTTAGTGCTTTCATATTATTCGAGTTCTTTCAACATTTTTGCATATTCTATACATATTGTATCTGCAATCGCTGTGAGTGAATAAGGGTGAGTTGCATAATCACCTCTACTGTCATAGCGTATATATTGATCTATAAAAGGATAATCTAATTCTTTATTAGATGTGATTAAACAAATCTTAGGTTTCTTGCTTTGCTGTTTAAATGGTTTTGCACGTGGGAAAATACGATCAAAATAAGTACCAGAATCAGAGAACAAGATAATTAAAGTCTTCTCATCTGCGTTTGTAATATATTCAGCCTGGTTAGCTACTTTAATGGCAGTGAATACAGGTTTAGCACTTGTCTGTAAATCATATTGCAAGTTCAATGCAACGTTTTCAGAATGCATATAACCAAATGCCGCTACTTTTTGATACGCATAAATATCATTGACTAATTTTTTGATATCATCTTCAATAGAACTCTTTTCCAACATCTCTAGATTCTCAATCACACTTCTTACATAAGAAGTGAAAATGGAATCTTCATTTCGTCCTTCATAGTTGAATTTATTAGAAAGTTTCGTTTTTTCTACCGAAAACTTCGCTATCTGATTTTTTAACTGATTAAAATCCCTTAAACCTATATCCCTGCAGAATCTAGAAATACTAGAATTAGACACATAACACGCTTTTGCAAGTTCAGTTAGAGTATAGTCTTCTAAATCACGAATGTTCTCTATCATGAATTTCGCAATTTTATAATTATTAGAACCTTTAGGTTCACCATTTAATGTAGATAATAAAATAATAACTAAGTTAAACATGTACTCACCGTCCTTGGTATAATATACCTTATTATACCATAGGACAGTAATTTATAGTTTAATAACTTCAGTATGTGAAACTAAATCATGAAAACAACGTGTATCTTTCTGGAAATAAGCATATCCAATAGAAACAAGTGTCAATGCATAAGCAACATAAGTCAAAGGATTCACAATAGAAGTGAATTGTAAAAGAGAGGCAATCTTTCTTAAATAAGAAGGAATAATAGTAATACCACCTTCAAGAAGAGTTGCACCGAGTAATTCTCTTAACATCATGTTTTTCATAGTGACATCTTTATGATCATAATCAATAACTTTGATTTTACAAATCTTCTTACCTGGAGTCTGACCTTTCCAGATATAAAGAGGAATTAATACATAATAAAGTATCCCGATAGTAATCGCAATTAAACATACAATAAGAGCTGTATTGAAACCATAAGCAGTTAATTCAAACATCTCTGGTTTAAACTGACTATCTTTTCTTAAAAAGAATGTGATAGGAATAGAAGCCAGCATATTAGTAATATACCAGTCAATTATCAATGCGACTGTTCTTCTTAATCTTAACTCTACAATATCCATCTTACTCATAAATAGTACCTCCTGTTTATTCAAGTATATCAATTCATAATTGATCAGTAATCTCGTTTCCAATTCTTGGAAAACCTTTCCGGAATATAAAAAAAGAAAGTTCCGAAGAACTTTCTATAAAGACTTATAGTCTTTTGTAATCGTCCATGTTTAATTCAGAAGCTGCATCTTTATCACAGATCAATGTCATATTAGGATGAAGCTTTAAAACAGTAGATGGTAATTCATCTGTAATAGGTGAATCAAGAACCTGTTTTAAGATGCCTGCTTTTTCCTTACCATTTACAATCATCACTAAGTGTTTAACCTTCATTAAGCTCTTAGGCCCCATTGTAAGAGTGATTGGAAGATGTTCTCTCTTTGGATAATCAGGGTTTGCTTTATTCTTAGTAGCACGATCCATTGCATAAGAATATGAATCCATTGGTGTACATCTAGGACAGTTGCTGCAGAAATGACCATCATAACCAAGACCAATAACCATGACATCAATACCACCTGCACGGCTGATTTCTTCATCATATGTTTCCCAGTTTTCCATAGTCATATCATGAATTCTTTCTTCTGGAATATTTGCTTCTTCGAAGAATAATTCCTGCATTTCTTCCCAGTTAGGACCATAAGGCTTACCATCCATGTATGGTGCTTCATCGAATAAATAATATTCGATATCCTTGAACTTTTCCTGATCTCTTACTTCTGGAGCTAACATCTTGTAAAGTTCAATAGGACTTCTGCCTGATGTAAGAGAAATATTCACTCTCTTATCCTGCATCATAGCACCAAGTAAGATGTGCAATGCACTTTCACTCATTTTCTGAGTGTTTTCTTCAACGATTAATTTCATAATAAATTCCTCCTGTATTTCACAAGAAGATAAAACTCACACACTTCACATTATAAGCATCAAACTCTTTCTGTCAACCTATAAAAAATTAAAATTATATTGTATATATCGGTGTAATTTGGTGCGCATTATACTTATATAGAGCCGCTTTTGCAAGTGATTTCCACGATTTGGAAAGTTCTTCTATCATATGGAAAGGTGTTTTATATATTGGAAAATACGAGATTTTTTAGGCTTTTCCAAGATATAATGTATCCAACGAGAAGGGAGGACTCGACATGAACTTCATGGAAAAATTCAATGAACTAGCAAACCGCACACTAGTGCCTGTTGCAGACAAGTTAGCTAACCAAAGACATCTTGCTGCAATTCGTGATGGAATGGTTGTTGCTATTCCACTATCAATCCTTGGAGGTGCTTGCTTAATCGTATCAACACCACCATTCAAACCTGAAACTCTAGCAAACTGGGGTTTCATCACTACCATGCTTACAGGATGGTACAACTGGGCTCAGGCTAATAAAGCTGCATTATTATTACCATATAATATGACAATGGCTTTAATGGGACTATTTATCGCTTTCTCTATTTCTTATCATTTAGCTAAGAAATACGAAATGCCAAGCTTAAATGCAGCTGTTGTTTCTACTGCAGTATTCTTAATCGTATCTGCACCAACTACTTCTGCTGTCCCAGCTAATCTCATTACTGGCGGTAAATCAGCCACTGATCTACTTGCACTTGCAGGAAGTTATATACCAACAACTTATCTGGATGCAAAGGGTATCTTTACAGCTATTATTGTTTCTATCGGATGTGTAGAAATCATGAACTTCTTATTTAAGAAGAACGTTCGTATTAAGATGCCTGAAGGTGTTCCACCTGCAATCAGTTCATCATTCGATGCAATCTTACCACTTTTTATCTGTGTTATCATATTCTATGCATTATCATTATTTGTACAGAATATCAGTGGTCAGCTATTACCAAGTATGATTATGACAGTACTTGCGCCTGCGGTATCTGGTCTAGATTCATTAGTAGGTATCTGTTTAATTACTATTATTGCTCAGACATTCTGGTTCTTTGGTTTACATGGTGCGAGTATTACGCAGCCAATCAGATTACCATTCATGCAGATGTATTTAATTACTAATATCGCAGCATATAGTGCTGGTAAACCATTAGTACACTTCTTTACGCAGCCATTCTGGTCATATATTATCGCATTAGGTGGCGGAGGTGCTACTTTAGGATTATGTATTCTATTACTTAGAGCAAAATCAGTTGAATTACGTACTTTAGGTAAGCTTTCAATTGGTCCAGCTATCTTCAATATCAATGAACCAATCATCTTCGGTTTACCAATGGTATTAAACCCAATTATGATGATTCCATTTATCTTTGTGCCAGTTGTAAACTCAATTATTGCCTATACTTGTATGGCATTACACATCGTTGGAAAGGGTGTTATTGAAACACCATGGACAACACCAGCTCCACTTGGTGCTGCATTAGGATGTATGGATATTAAAGCCGGTATCATGGTTGTAGGGCTAATCATTCTAGATATGGCACTTTACTATCCATTCGTCAAATTATTAGATAAACAAAAGTTAGAAGAAGAAAATTCAAAATAATTAAAACAAGAAATAAAACTCACACACACATAAAATTGAATAACCTTAAATATTTTGTATATGACTGCTACCCCACAGCAGTCTTTTTAATTTGTGATAAACCTTGTATACTGTAAACAAGGAGAATCATATGAGAAAAGAAGAACTAATAGACTTATTGAAGAAGGATGTAGTCCCTGCATTAGGATGTACAGAACCAGTCTGTGTCGCATTATGTGCAGCTTATGCATCTAAACAGTTAAATAATCCAATAATTAAAATAGAATTAGATGTTAATAAAGGTATATATAAGAATGGGATGTCTGCAGGTATACCACATTGTGAGCATGTAGGTTTAGAGTATGCCGTTTCTATTGGGGCATTATTAAAGAACCCAGAAAAACAGTTGACTTTATTTGAAGATGTAGAGTCAGATACAATTACACAAGCTGAATTATTAGTGCCCCATGTTTCTATCACGATTAATGATTCAGCATCTATTCATGTAAAATGTACTCTTCATACATCTAATGAGACAGTGACATGTATGATCAAAGAGGCACATACAAATATAGTTTATCTAGAAAAGAATGGAATTGTATTAGAAGAGAAAACAACTCAAGAAACAAACAATACACCCACTGTGATTGATGAACTCAAAGAGATGAAAATATCAGACATACGTTCTTTGGTAGACTCAATGACAGTGGACGAACTTCATTTCTTATTAGAAGGTATAGAAATGAATAACCGATTATCACAATATAAAGGAACAAGACATTTGAGCGATTCATTCAATCATTCATTATTCTCTGAAGACTTATTAACTAGAATAATCAAGAAAGTCACTACAGCTGCTGAAAATAGATTAGATGGCTGTCCACTTCCTGCAATGAGCAGTTCGGGCGCAGGTACAAAAGGACTTGTTGTTTCTATACCAGTGAATGAAGTGGCAGAAGAACTACACGTATCACTAGAAAAGAAACTCAAAGCACTTGCGCTTACACATCTGGTAAATAGATATATTAATGCACATATAGGTAAATTATCGCCTATGTGCACATGTGTCATGGCTTCTTCTACATCTGCTTCTGTAGGTATTGCTTATCTCTTAGATGCGACAGATGATCAGATAGGTTTTTGTATACGTAATATGACAGGGACTGTAACTGGTATGATTTGTGATGGTGGAAAAGTAGGATGTGCATTAAAGGTATCTACAGGTTCTACGGCTGCACTGATGTCTGCAATGACTGCAGTCAATAATGCAGTATTAAGAGAAAGTGATGGAATCTGTGCATCAACACCTGAACAATGTATTCAAAATATGGCCCGTATTGGGAAAAATGGAATGAATAAAGTAGATGAAGAAATCATTTCAATTATGAAAAGTAAAGAGTGTCAATAGGAAGAAGGTGGTCCAAGGGTCATCTTTTTTTGCATTTATAAACATTGTGAATATATATGTTAAATCAAGGTTAGATGCTATTCCGAAAAAATGAAAATAATTCATATTTTCGGAATAAGAAGGTATAAAATACATGGATGAATTGTTCTGGAACCTTGATATAAATTAAGGTTTTTTGTGCTTTGTTGTAATGTACATATATACGTTATACAATTATTTATAAGATTACTTATGAAGGGAAAAAGAGACTATGACTCAATATACAGAATTACTTGATAAAAAAGCTGAAGAACTACTATTAGATGATGATAACTATGAAGAAAGATTACTTGAAGTTGCTACACTGTTTCGTGGATTTGATGAAGCATTTACATCATTTATTAAAGAACATGGATATACAGGTGATTTATCTGATACACCTGCAAAGGTAGAGTTTTTACGTGATAAGTTCAAAGCAGTGCATATAAAACTACCTCGTGATTTGTTTGTACCCAATAGGAAGATTTCTCGTAAAACTGCTTTTCAGATCTGTTTTGCGTTAGGTTTAGATGTTGATGAAACAAAAGACTTTTTTAGATGCGTTCAGTTTGAACGTGGGTTTGATTGTCATACTATAAATGAAGCAGTTTATTATTTCTGTATGAGAAAAGGTCTTTCGTATGATGAAGCACAAGAGATGATTCATAGTATTCCTATACCTAAAAAGATGAAAAAACTTCCAGATTGTGATGTCCTTTACACAGGTGCTATTATTGAAAACCTCAACAACATTGAGGATAAAGAAGAATTGATACACTATATCACAGAGAATATCGATGAATTTCGTTATAATAATGTCACTGCTCTAAAATATATTAGAGATCTTTGGAATGATATTTCTAAAGAAAATGGACTTGCAGTACAGGAAGGTACTGTGATTAATAGTTATAATAGATTTAAAAATAAGCAGAAACAAGAAGATGACTATGTAATTGCGAAGCCTCATGCATCTACTTGGACTATCTTTTCTCAAATAATGGGGCTCAGAAATTATCAAGAAAGTGAGTTTTCAAATAAATATGATCGTTCATTGACTTCTGTATTATCTGATAATAGACTCATGCCATTAAAGGCTGAATACTGTTTTCCAAACAGACAAAACATTGATAAGTTGCTTCGTGAAGAACTAGTTGGCAAGGGTGAAATAATTAGAAAAATGCTTATTTTTCTTGTTTTCTATACTTATTGGGCAAAACGTATTATTAGAAAAAAACGAGATTCCAATATAGTAGAAGACAATGATTTTGAAAGATGTCTAGATATGATCAATGCACGTTTACTTGGTGCAGGTTATCCAGAATTATATATTGGTAATCCTTATGATTGGCTCTTTATGTGGGCATTAAAAGACTATGATAATCCTTTATTTGCGTTTAGATATTATATGGGAGAAGTATTTGCGGAAGCTGCTGAGAATTAATGGTGTAATAATAAAACCTAATCGAATAAACCTTGAATTATAATCTATTCATAATAATAAAAGGTGGTGAACTTATGGATCACAGAATTGCATTGAAACCAAATACTCCGCTTTGTTTATCTAATGATAGTGGTGAAATGATTCATTGTATTATAAAAAATGAAATTGGGCGTGGAGGATCCTGTATTGTATATGAAGCAGTTCGTATCACTGATACAGGTGATCAGACATTATATAGAATAAAGGAGTTCTACCCTTACAAACTTCATATTTCTCGTAATAATAATGAACTCGTTCCATCAGTGCATGATATGGATTCTTTTCAAAAAGAACAGAAACAATTCCGTTGTGATTTTTCACATACAAATAAGTTATTCTATTCAGGTGATAACTATTCATCCATGACAAATCAATTGGATGTATTTAATCAAAATGGTACATCTTATATCTTATCTGCCTATTCTTCTAAGAATACATTAGCTGTTTATAAACCAGTGAATTTAAAAGAATGTATTACACTCATTAAACAGGTTGTTTATGTTTTAGGTAATATTCACAAGATGGGATATCTATATTTAGATATCAAGCCTGATAATGTTTTGATTGTTGATGGATATCAAAAGCAGGTTCAGCTATTTGACTTTAATTCGCTTTTTGAATGGAAAAAATTAAATCAACCAAGTGATATCAGACTATCTTATACTAAAGGTTTTGCACCTATTGAGTTACAGACATCAAAAATAAAACGACTAGGACCACATACAGACGTTTATAGTGTAGGTGCATTATTGTTTTATCTTTTGTTTGGTCATATACCTACTGTACCTGATTGTGAAATAGATGCTGTATATGATTTCTCAAAAATACAATATGACTATCATCAATGTGATGATCGATTATTGAGTTCTTTATGTCATTTCTTTCATAATACATTAGCTGTTTATTATGCTGATAGATATCAAAATATGGAGGAAGTATTAGATCAATTATCAATAATTGAGAAGTATGCTGACCCTTTAATACCACGTATTTATTCTACTCATATTATAAAGCCGCAAATCTTTTATGGACGTGAACAGGAGTTTAAAGAATTAGATAGTCTTCTATTAAATCCAAATTATAATTGTTTATTTATATCAGGTATGGGTGGTATTGGTAAGAGTACCTTTATTAAAGAATATCTCACACGTTATCGTGAGAAGTTTGATACAGTTCTGTATGTCTATTATAAGGACAGCATTGAAGAAACTATATCCAATGACATGAATATTGAAATAAACACATTAAGACAAGATGAAGAAAATAAAACGAACATCAGATACTTTGATAAAAAAATTCAAAAGATACGCGAACTTGTAAGAGGTACTTCCGCGGTTTTAGTCATTGATAATTTTACAGGTGAGATGGATGATGATTTAATTGCACTTCTTTCTACAGGATTAAGAATTATTCTCTTAACGCGTAAGTTACCTTCTTATTCAAATTGTCTAAAAATGGAACTTTCTGCGATAACAGAGTGGAATGCTTTAATACATATATTTGAAGCCCATCTAGGACGTTCTATTGAAGCATATGAGCTAGATGACTTTAAACGTATACTCAATAGTATTGAGAATCATACGCTTATTCTAGAATTAATTGCGAAACAGATTGCGAATAGTCATATAACTATTTCTAGTGCAGCAGCTCTTACAATTGAGAATGGTTTTTCTACAATTGCGCCTGAGAAGGTGGATTACGAAAGAGATAGTAAACAAATAAGTGATACGATTGGACATATCATAGATGCATTATTTGTCACAAATATGCTTTCTTCACAAAAGAAGGTCTTACTGAAGGTGCTTTCTTTGATTGGTGATGAAGGAATAGAGATAAATACATTCCAGAGAATAATGCAACTTGAGTCTAAAGATGATTTAAATGAGTTAATTAAAGATGGCTGGATTACTATTTCTAGGGATATGGTTTCAATGAACAATGTGATTCAAGAAGCTGTGCATCGCTGGGAATGGACAAATGATTCTATTTATGCTGCTAGACAGTTCTTAACATATTTCTATATAGAAATTCATTTAGAATCCACAAAGAATAATTATCCTAAGAAACTTAGATCAGAGTCATTAAAAGGTAAATGGATAATCAATAAACTATATAAGTGGCAAAAAGGTCTTATTGGGAAGGTAAACCAAGAAAGATATGCACGAATTAAAGATGAATCTCCTGCAGACATTGAAAAACTAACAAAATTACTCTATTTAGCTGAAGGCATTATTAAACAATGTCAAAGAGAGAAAGTCATTTGTGATACAGATCTATTCACAAACCTGCAGGTTGTAGTCTTACTCAATATGCCTCGTTATAGAGATGACTTTGAAACAAGCAGAATTCTTTCAGATTATATTAAGTCTATTGAGCAAGATGAAGACTCTATGCATAAAATGAGACTCGATGCTGTTGTGATTATGCAGATTTATGAATTGATTTTCTCAATTTCTGCCAATAACGAAGATCTAGAAGGTATGCAGGATATACTAGTACGCGCTAAAAAAGCATCAAGCTGTTTCCATAGGAAAGAAGCTTATGCAATTTATTATAATATGCTTTCTGAGTATTATGATATTCTTCTTGATGGCTTTTATGATACAGACAATCAAGATGAAGAACGAGTACTCAATAAGATGCTAGACACTATTGAAAAAACATTATTTTATTCTAAACATAATATTTCTTATGATATCAATCATTTGTATGTAAAAAATATTTTGGCGAAAGCCACAATTTTGATGCGAAGTAATCGAGGTACGGTAAGAAAAATCGATAAGCTGATTACTAACGCAAAGAAAATAATCATAGAGAATACAACGGAATATGCGGATGTTCGATTGCAGTATTATTTAGTATGTGCCTGGTATTATGCGTTGGTACAAGATGACAAAGATATGGCAGAAGTATTCATCGAAGATGCACTAGAGTTATCCAATGTTATAATTCCGACTGATTTACAGAAAATTGAGGATGTGATTATTCCTTGCGCCAATATTTACTTTGAATTGTATTGTTATAATCAGGCTATGACTTTGTTGTATAAAGGCACACGCCTCTGTTTTAAGCATATCAATACTGACTCCTATGCGTTTATCAGACAGCAGCTCTATAATCATTTCTTTCAGGTTGGCATAGAAGCACAGCAAGTTGAATGGTGTCAAAAGATGATCAAACTTATAGAAATAGAGAATAAAGAAATTGTGGATGATAAAAATAGGGTGATTATTCCAGAAGAGGTACGAAGTTTATAATGTAAGTATCCAAGTCTGAACTATTATAGTTCAGGCTTTTTTGTTTGCATCCACAAAACCAGATATAAAAAACACCATGTTATATTTTGGCCAGAAAAAGGAAGGAGAATGCATATGAATAGGTATTAAGAATAAATTCAATCGTACGAATAATAATGAGGAGGCTTAATTATGAATAAGAAAATATTTATTGTGATTATGAGTTTATTAGTTAGTTTAACTGGATGTGGTAGTAGTAAGACTATGAGTAGCAGTCCAAAGGAAAAAATCAATATAAAAGATATTGCTTGGAATGTGGATGAAGGTATTGTGGATGGAGAACGTTGTGTACTTCTTGACTATACGAATAATGCAAATTATACAATCACAGGCTTTGAACTTACATTCAAAGAAAAAAAGAATATAACTGAAGAAGAAAAATCAAAATTATATTCAGAAGTTAAAGAGTCATGTGGATTAACTGATGAATACAAGAATAGTTCTATTTCTATGTATGCGGATAGTAATCAGGTTGTGAATATAAAAGAATCTGTTCCGAATGTGCATTGTTATTACGATAACTATTATTATGTAAGGAATATCAATCACTATAAGCTGATGGAACCTGATATTGCGACTATTAAGTATATTGATAATAATAAGGTCTATACCGAATACTATGATTTTAGTGCAAAAAAATATTCTCTTGATAAAGAGACACAGATAGCTAATCAATGGTCCAAAACAGAATTAGGAGATAAAATTCCTAAAACAAATGCAAAGGTAGTAGAAATCATCAGAGATGATCAAATAAACTTTACATTTAAAGCTTATGGATTGTCACGAGATCAGTTTAATGCTTATGTTGAAGAATGTGAAAAACGTGGCTATAACGTTGATTTGAGTTATGTTGATGGATTCTATAGCGCAAATAGTAAAGAAGGTTATAATATTAAGGCAATGTATGATGAAGATGATTATTCGATCACTGCAGCAATAAATTCTCCAAAAGCTAATTATGAATAACGAAAAGGCGTTTCACTTAATGTGAATCGCCTTTATTCATTTCCTTTACACTTTGTCTTTTACGTATTGTGAATGGCACAATAGAGCGTGTCGCAAACATGGTAGGTGTTTCTATATGTTTAATAAGCTGGACAACTGCTTCCATGCCTAACTGATTTGGGCTTACATCAATAGAAGTCAGTGGTGGTTCTGAGAAACGTGCAAAGATAGAATTATTAAAGCTCACAATAGAAATATCGTCAGGTACTTTCTTTCCTACTTCAGTAATTAGTCTAACCATAATGACGGCATAAATATCATCACATACCACAAAGGCACTCGGACAGTCATCACTTCTTAATAATTCAAGTATTTCATTGGGGTTATAGGAATAGCTTGAAGAAAGATTCTTAATATAGTCTTCTTTTATTTCATAGCCTGCTTCGGATAAAGCTTGTATATAGCCAAGACGTCGATCTATAGAATACTGCACATCTTTTTTCTCACCAATATAACCAATCTTTTGATGTCCTTTTTTTAATAAGTATTTCACTGCCTCATAGCCTGCCTGGATATTATCTGTATCTACACTGACTGATGTAATGGAATTCATTGGTGGTTTACCAATCATAATATAAGGAATCATACGTTCTCTTAAATAGTCTGTCACAGAAGATTCAATTTTTGTATTTAGGAAGATATATCCTTCACAATTCGCAATTTCCATACTTGTTTTCATCTCTCTCGTATCGGCACCAGTAATAATATGAAGACTATAACGCCCTTTATTACACATATAACTAATTCCTCTTACTATTTCTAGATAGAATGGATTTTCATAGACATCTACCATAGAACGTGGAAAGACGACACCAACATTATGTTTCTTAATATGCGATTTATCATATATATAACCGAGTTCATCCATTACTTTACGTACTTTTTCTTTCGTTTCTTCACTAATTGAATAATGATTATTAATTGTACGAGATACAGTAGATGGAGATACCCCTGCTTTTTTCGCAATATCTTTAATTGTGATACTCATTTAAATCACCTCACTTTTATTATACTTATTATTGTTTGGTTGCGCTATAGCTGCGCAAATATTTGCATAATATATGCGTAAATACCCTATTTTATTGCATAAAATCTATTGTGTGAGTGTTTATAATCGTTAAAATAGAATTTGTAAGAAAAAGGGAGTAAGACATAACCTTATTAAAAGGAGGAAAAAGAAAATGAAGCTTATGACGCTTAACACACATTCACTAAGTGAATGTGATGAAAAGAATAAGCTCCAGACAATTGCGAATTTTATTCTAAATCATGATGTTGGTGTCATTTGTTTACAAGAAGTCAATCAAAGTATGACTGCAAAAAGTGTTTCTACCGACAGATCTTATGTCGGTAGAGACATTATTAAAGAAGACAATTATGCACTTGGATTAAGTCGATTACTTGGTGATCAATACAATTGGAACTATATTCCAGTTAAAGTAGGTTATGGCAAGTTTGATGAAGGTGTAGCCATCCTCTCTAAGTATCCAATTGTGAATAGTGAAAATACTTTATTGACGCAAACCGATGATTATACGTTCTGGAAGAAACGTAATTCTCTTGGAGTAGAAATAGTAAAAGAGAACACACATTTCTGGGTTTATACAGTCCATTTAGGATGGTGGAAGGATGATGAGGAACCTTTCATCAACCAATGGCATAAGCTCAATGTTGTGGCAAATAAAGAAGTCCCTGTTTACTTAGCAGGAGATTTCAATGCACCTGATATTATTCCAAACCAAAGCTATGAGACTATTAAAGAAGATGGATGGTTTGATACACGTGACGAGGCGGATGATGTCCAAGGTCGTTTTACTGCTCAGGGTAAAATAGACGGATGGGGTGAATCAGTGGATAGTATGCGTATTGATTATATCTGGTGTAATAAAAAAGAACATGTAAAAAGCCATCATGTCATATTTGATGGTACACATGAAGATGTAGTTTCTGATCATTTTGGATTATTTATGGAGGATAGTTTATGAGAAAAAGTGGTGTGTTATTATCCGTATCATCTTTACCTAGTAAGTATGGTATTGGTTGTTTTGATGAAGCTGCTTATAAGTTTGTGGATGATCTCGTAGAAGCTAAACAAACATATTGGCAGATTCTCCCTTTAGGTATTACTGGTTATGGTGATTCACCTTATCAGTCATTCTCTACTTTTGCAGGTAACCCATATTTTATTTCTTTAGATGAGTTTGTGAAATGTGGTTATTTAAAGGAAGAAGATCTACCAGAAGCAGATATAAATAGTGATTATGTTGATTATTCTTATCTCTATGAAAATAGATATGCATTATTAAAGAAAGCGTATGAGAATTCACATATTACTGATAATGAAGATTTTAAAGCCTACTGTAAGGACAATGCATGGTGGCTAGAAGATTATGCATTATTTATGGCCATTAAGGCGTCCTATGATAATCAGGGCTGGGAAAACTGGCCTTTAGAATTACGTTTAAGAAATGATGCGTCCCTTACCGAAAAACGTAACGAACTCAGTGATGACATTAATTACCATAAGTTCTTACAGTACTATGTATGGAAACAATGGTATGCATTAAAGGATTATGCGAATAGTAAAGGGGTAGAAATCATTGGTGATATTCCTATCTATGTCGCATATGATTCATCTGATGTATGGGGACAGCCAGAATTATTCCAGTTGGATCCTGAAGTAAAACCTACTGCAGTTGCAGGTGTACCACCTGATGGTTTCTCTGCTGATGGACAGCTTTGGGGTAATCCACTTTATGACTGGAAGAAACATAAGGAAACTGGTTATGCATGGTGGATCCAGAGAATTGCATATTGTAAGAAAGCCTATGATGTTGTACGTATTGACCATTTTAGAGGTTTTGATGAATATTTCTCAATTCCTTATGGTGATACAACTGCTAGAAATGGACATTGGGAAAAAGGTCCAGGCTATGACTTATTTAAGACAGTTGAAGAGTCTTTAGGAAAACTCAATGTAATCGCCGAAGACTTAGGTTATTTGACTGATACAGTTAAACAGATGGTCGCTGATTGTGGTTATCCAGGTATGAAGGTATTTGAATTCGCATTTGATTCACGTGATTCTTCTGGTACAAGCAACTACCTACCTCACAACTATACAGAAAATTCAGTTGTTTATACTGGAACTCATGATAATGAAACAATGATCGGATGGCTTAAAAATATTCTGCCTGAAGAAAGACAGATGTTGAAAGACTATCTACACTATGATGGTGATGATGACGCTGTTCTAGTGGATATGAGTATTGATTGTATTATGGCAAGTGTAAGTGATAAGTGTATTGTACCAATGCAGGATTACTTGAAGCTTGATAATACAGCGCGTATGAATAAACCTAATACTTTAGGTAATAACTGGATGTGGCGTTTAGATAAGAATGCCTTTAATGATTCATTAAAGGAACGAATGCGTGACATTACAGTAAAAACAAAGCGTATTTAAAGGAGATTTTAAGAATGGATGTTAAGACGTTAATTAATACAAGAGTTCAGGAATTATTTAACCTTTCAATAAAGGATTGTTCTAATGAACAAGCTTATATCGCATTATTAAGTGTTGTAAAAGACTTGCTTGATGATAAAAAGACAATTGAAGGTGACCGTAAGGTTTATTATTTCTCTGCTGAATTCTTAATTGGTAAACTCATGAGTAATAACTTAATCAACTTAGGTATTCGTAAGGAAGTAAAGGAATTATTCAAAGAAAACGGAAAGAGTTTAGAAGAAATTGAAGAAATAGAAGCTGAACCTTCACTCGGTAATGGTGGGCTAGGTCGATTAGCTGCTTGTTTCTTAGATTCAATCGCAACTTTAGACCTACCTGGTGATGGTGTTGGTCTTAATTATCATTTAGGTTTATTCAAACAGGTATTTGAATACAACAAACAGTGCGAAACACCAAACCCTTGGATTAATGATCACTCTTGGCTCATTCCTACAAACAAACATTATACTGTAGAATTTAAGGACTTTTCTTTAAAGTCTCAATTATATGATTTAGATGTATTAGGCTATAAAGGAAATAAGAATAAATTACACTTATTTGATATTGCATCTGTTGATGAATCAATGGTACATGATGGTATCTCATTTGATAAATCAAACATTGTACGTAACTTAACTTTATTCCTCTATCCAGATGATAGTGATGAAGCAGGTCGTAAATTACGTATTTACCAGCAGTATTTCATGGTATCTAATGGGGCACAGATGATTCTTGAAGATATCAAGAGTAAAGGAATCAGTTTAACTGATTTAGATAAGCATGTATGTATCCAGATCAATGATACACATCCATCAATGGTTATTCCTGAATTGATTCGTCTTCTTATGAAAGAAGGACTTACAATGAAGCAGGCTATTGATATTACATCTAAAACATGTGCTTATACAAACCATACTATTCTTGCAGAAGCACTTGAAAAATGGCCATTGTCTTATCTAGAAGAAATCGTGCCTCAATTAGTACCTATTATTGAAGCATTAGATGCTGTTGCGAAAGAAAGATCTACAAATGAAAAAGTCGCAATCATTGATAATAATAAATTAGTTCATATGGCGCATATGGATATCCACTTTGGTTTCTCTATCAATGGTGTGGCTTCTATTCATACTGATATTTTAAAGAATACTGAATTACATGACTTCTATGAACTTTACCCAACACATTTCAACAACAAAACAAACGGTATTACATTTAGAAGATGGTTATTATCATGTAATGAAGAATTAACTGATTTGATTGATAGTTTGATTGGTGAAGGCTACAAACAAGATGCAAGTGAATTAGAGAAATTACAGAAATATTTAGATGATGAAGTAGTCCTAGATAAACTACTTACAATCAAACAAGAAAAGAAAACACAGCTTGCGAACGTAATCAAAGAAAAAGAAGGTATTGAGTTAGATCCTTCCTCTATCTTCGATGTTCAGGTAAAGAGATTACATGAATATAAACGTCAGCAGATGAATGTGTTATATATCATCTACCAGTACTTACAGATTAAAGCCGGTCATAAGCCTGCACATACTATTACATGTATCTTTGGCGCAAAAGCAGCTCCTGCTTATATCCTTGCAAAAGATATCGTTCATACACTCCTTTGTCTGCAGCAGCTTATTGACAATGATCCAGAAGTATCTCCTTACTTAAAAGTAGTCATGGTAGAAAACTATAATGTCCCTTATGCAGAATCTATTATTCCTGCAGCTGATTTCTCTGAACAGATTTCCCTTGCTTCAAAAGAAGCATCTGGTACATCTAATATGAAATTCATGTTGAACGGTGCAATCACATTAGGTACTGACGATGGTGCCAATGTCGAAATACATGAATTTGTAGGTGACGATAATATTTATATCTTTGGCGCAAAAGCTGATACAGTTATTGACCATTATGCGAAAGGTGATTATCATCCTCAGGATATCTTAAATAATGATCCTGAATTAAGAACACTTGTTGATTTTATTGTCAGTGATGAAATGAAATCAGTCGGTGATGTGGAATCACTTGAAAGATTACATAATGATATGTCATACAAGGATTGGTTTATGGCCTTACTTGATGCAAGAGACTATATTGAGACTAAAGTATGTGCTATCAACGATTATAAAGATAGAAAAGCATGGGCTAAGAAGATGTTAGTTAATATCTCTAAAGCTGGTTTCTTCTCTAGTGATAGAACTATTGCACAGTATAATGAAGATATCTGGAAATTAAAATAATCTCCTTAATCAGGGTTCTTAATGAACTCTGATTTTTTTATTGATTTTATTTCGTATATACTTTATTTTATTTACGAGGTGTAGAAAATGAAAAGAAATTATCCAAGTATTATTATTACTCCTGAAGGAGAAAAATGGCTCGATAAAGGGCAGATGTGGATGTATAAGAATAATCTAGGTAGTCTAGATGATTCTATTGAGAATGGTTCTTTAGTAGATATTATGACGACTCAAGGGCGTTATTTAGGTACAGGGTTTCTTTCTAAAGAAAGTCATATTACAGTACGTATTTTAACTAAGAATCAAAATGAAGTGATTGATAGAGAATTCTTTAAAAAGAGAATTCAGTTTGCGTATGACTTTAGAAAGACAGTAGAAAAAGATAATTTAACGAACTGTCGTCTTGTATTTGGTGAAGCAGATAGCTTACCAGGTTTAACTGCAGATCGTTATAATGAAATCATTGTGACTCAGATTACATCTTATGGTTTAGATTTAATCAAAGATATGATCTATGAATTATTATTGGAAGTATTAAAAGAAGATGGTCAGAATGTATCTGCCATCTATGAAAGAAATGATGTCAAGGTGCGTGCTAAGGAGGGTCTAGAACTCTATAAAGGATTCTGGAAACCAAGCAAATTACCGACTACAACAGTTATTAATGAAAATGGTTTAAAGCTTAATGTAGATGTAGAAAATGGTCAGAAGACGGGTTACTTCTTAGATCAGAAATCTAACAGAGTATTACTAAGAAACATGTCAGCAGGTAAGACAGTCTTAGACTGTTTTAGTCATACAGGAGGTTTCGCATTAAATGCTGCAATTGGTGGCGCAAAACATGTCACTGCTGTAGATGTTTCTCAAACAGCTTTAGATCAGGGTCTTGCGAATGCGAAGATGAATCATCTAGAAGAGAGAATGTCTTTTGTACAGGATGATGTCTTTGATTACTTAGATAAATGTCATCAGGGACAGTATGATATTATTGTCTTAGATCCACCTGCATTTACTAAATCAAGAAGAACAGTAAATCATGCTTATAATGGCTATAAGAATATTAACATGAAGGCTATGAAGCTACTAAGACAGGGTGGATATCTAATTACATGCAGCTGTTCACGTTTTATGGAAACTGCACTATTTGAACAGATGTTAAGAGAATCCGCAAAGGAATGTGGAGTAACTCTAAAACAGGTCTCTGTGACTCAACAGAATGCGGATCACCCAATTCTATGGACTATGGAAGAAACATCTTACTTAAAGTTCTATATCTTCCAAATCATCTAGAAGTCTCCGGACTTCTTTTTTAATGACTGATAAAAGTTATTTTTATAAATTTGTCCTAACTTAAATATATGATTTCCCATATAGATATCGTGATGATTTATTTTATTGATGTAACGGCTATTAATACATGTACTTTTATTAATCTGTACAATCTGTTTAGAATGCATCTCTTCTTGTATTATTCTTAAAGGCTTATAGAGATGATAGTTCTTTTTCTTTGTATGTATAGTAGAAAGATGATCATGTGTTTCTATATAGAAAATATCATGGATAGGAATAGACATCTTATGATGCTCATATTTGAATTGATAATAATCGTAATGCTTCATATGCAATGACAACATCAATGAAACGCCGAACTCTAAATCATTTTCAAATATATAATGAAAAGGCTGGTAGATCACAGTCTCTGGACCTAAAGGTTTATTTAATACAATCACAATAAAAGCTTCTTGATCAATTATTTTAATTCTTTGTATATCTTCAAATGCACCTGTAAAATATATATCAGAATGAATCAGTGTTTTAGAAATTGTATAACGATGATGATAATGACGAAACATCTGGATTATTCTGTCTGTTATATAAGAATTTAAATGTACAATAGAAATAATCATAATACTCAACCACCTAGTAATATTATATACAATATAATAAAGGAAAAGGACTAAGCCATGTTGGTATTAGTCCTTTAGTGTATATATATACACATATACATACTGTTATAGCTCCCATAATTAGAATACATGAATAAACTAATGTATAACATATTAAATAACATGAAACGAATAATAATATCGTGAAATCTAAAAAATGAGATTTTTACGCACATGAGCGCCATACTCTCTATTTTATTTCTATGCTTAATGTATAGAGGTATACAGATATGTCAATGGGAGAACGATTAAGAAAAGCAAGATTAAAAATGGGATATTCTCAAGAAGAAGTCGCAAGACGTATTGATACACATCGCACAACCATAGGGAAGTATGAGAATGGTGAATGTGAACCATCTATAAAAGTCTTAGCGAAGCTGATAGAAATCTATTGTACAGATGCGAATTATATTCTTTATGTCAAGGATATGAAAGTGATGAATGTATCCAGAGTACCAGAGAACTGTATGAGAGATATCTATATGTTGATTTCAGAATATCTTATTGATGATTATGCGTATAATGAAAACATCCACGAGTAGTGGATGTTTTTAAATCTGTGGTTTGATTAATACTCTTCCTGTACCACGATAAACGTTAACTAAACCTTCACCGCTCATAGCTGAACCAATGAGTGTTTTACCGCTTCTTTCTACTGTAAAGTCTAGATTCTCACTCCAGGCAATCGCAAATGATCCATCAATCTTTAATGTATCGTTATGTAAATCTATTGTGATAAGTTCTTCTTGTGGTACATCACATTCTAAGACAACCTTACCAGAGCCTTTAAGACATAGATTAAATAATCCCTCATCACCAATTGTCTGTCCTGATACACTTTTAATCATAGATGTACTTAAGCTGACTTTGGTTTCAGATGCACAATATAAACCATCTTCTACACACATAGCTCCATTCCAATCATCTAGATCTTCAATAATATAATGTTTATAGCTTGGTTCTGTGACTATAACACCAGTCCCTTCATATTGTGGTTTAATTGTAGATTCACCAGTGACCTGGGCATTAAAGAACTTCTTGATTGTATCACCAATACCTTTTAAACCTGTAGACTGATGTACATCACCTACATACCATTGCATGGCTCCTGGTTGAATATTTACACTCTCATTATTTAAAGTAATCATCAATTGTCTTTTCTTAACATTCATTTGACTCATATAGAACTTAATTTGTGCATCATCCGCTGTACAACTTAAATCCTTATCGTACTGAATTACCTTAAACATTCCTTTACGACTCACTACAGAGACATTGCTATTATCTTCAAAATTAAAAATCTGGAATCCCATAAGAAAACCCTCCTTTACATTATTATATACGAAAAAAAGGTCTTACGACCTTTTTAAATCTTAATTACACCATCAACAGCTTTTTTCTTTAATTCTTCAATAATAGAGACTCCTGCACTTGTACCAATACGAGTTGCTCCATTTTGAATCATCTTGATAAAAGTATCCGCATTTCTAATACCACCTGCAGCCTTTACTTCTACCTCATCACCTACATATTTCTTCATTAATGCGACATCTTCAAAAGTAGCACCGCCTGTTCCAAAACCAGTAGACGTTTTAATGAAATCAGGTTTAACCTCTTTCGCAATCTCACATAATTTGATCTTTTCTTCATCATCTAAATAACAGTTTTCAAAAATAACCTTACATGGAATATGATGGGCATGACATGCATCCACAATCTGTGTCATTTCATCCTTAATATACTCCCAGTTCTTATTCTTAACCTCTGTCTGATTGATGACATAATCAATCTCAGTGGCTCCTTCTTCAATCGCATTATTTGTATCAAATACCTTAGAGGCAATAGTAGTCTGTCCAAGTGGGAATGAAATTGCAGCACCTACATGAATATCAGTGCCCTTTAATAGTTCTGCACATAGATGAGACTGAACCTGGTTGATTGCAACCATCTTGAAATGATAGTCTTTTGCCTCACTGCATAATTTTTCCATATCTTTTTTAGAGGCATCAGTATGTAAGTTAGTATGATCAATCATCTGTGCCAATTCATCAATAGTATATTCTTTCATCTGTATCTCTCCTTTACATATATACTAACATTATATAATTATTATGTCAATGATATGTAAACATATCACTGGCGTTATAAATGTGATAAAATAGCATATACATGAGGAGGGTGCGTTATGACCGCTTTATATTTAGATGTAAAAAAAGATTTATTAGATAAGATTACATCAGGAGAATACCCTGAAGGCACTATTATTCCTACAGAACATGAATTATCTGATATTTATCGTGTAAGTCGACCTACTATTAGAAAAGCTGTACAAATTTTAGTAGATGCTGGTTATCTAGAAAAGAAGAAAAAACGTGGCACTATTGTATGTATACCTAAGGTAATTCAAGACTTTACACAGACAATATCTAGTTTTGATACACAGATGAAAAGACATGGTATTGTATCTCAAACGCAGGTGATTTCATTTAAAAAAGAACAGGCATCTAAAGAGATTGCGGATTCTTTACATCAACAAGAAGACGATTTAGTTTATAAGCTTGTTCGTTTACGTTATACAGATAAGAATCCTAATGTCTTTATTACAACCTATATTCCTGTTTCTCTATTTCCAGAATTGCTTGATACAGACTTTACCCAAGAAAGACTTTATGATGTCTTTGAAGCACAGGGACATAGTATTGATACAATTGACCGAGAATTAGAAATGATCAAAGCCGATGATACAATAGCGGATATGCTGGATATAGAAGAAGGAGACCCATTATTCTATTTCCACTCTATTGGTTATGATATAAATAAGACTCCAATAGAGTATTCTATTGCACGTTATCGCTCTGATATCAATACATTCACATTACATCTTAATAGACATAAAGGAGAGTAATATGACATACCGTTTAAACTATCATGTATGCCCAGAACATGGATGGATTAATGATCCAAATGGCTTTTCTTATTTCCAAGGATACTATCACTTATTTTATCAATACTACCCAGATGAACCTATATGGGGACCAATGCATTGGGGTCATGTTAGAAGTAAGGATTTAGTTCATTGGGAAAACTTACCTATCGCATTGACACCTGGAGATAAAGAAGATCTTGATGGCTGTTTCTCAGGAAGTGCAGTAGAGTACAACAATCGTTTATATTTAATCTATACAGGTAATATATATGATGATCCTGAACATATCACATTCCATCAGGATGTGAATATTGCCTGGAGTGAAGATGGTATTCATTTTCACAAATATGAAAATAATCCAGTGATTAGTGAACCACCTGAAGATAATACATATCATTTCCGTGATCCTAAAGTATGGCGAGAAGATGATCATTTTAAGATGATTATTGGTGGTCAGAAAGAAGATGGAAGAGGACATGTATTGATTTATCAGTCAGATGATTTAATCAATTGGGATTATTTAGGTGAATATGGACATGCATCAACTATTGATCATGAAGGGAAGATGTGGGAATGTCCTGATTTATTTAGAATTAATGGAGTTAATGTATTACTTATGTCACCACAAGGCATTAAGGAAGATGGTGAAAAATACAGAAACTATCATCAGACAGGCTATAAGATCAGAGATTCTTTTGTTGAACTTGACCATGGACATGATTTCTATGCAGCGACTACAATGTTGGCACCTGATGGAAGACGTATACTCATGGCCTGGATGGATATGTGGCATAGTGAATTCCCTGAAAAAGAAGAAGGCTGGTCAGGGGCTATGACTTTCCCTAGAGAACTCACTATTCATGATGATCATCTCTATATGATGCCAGTAGAAGAACTTGCATTATTAAGATGTGAATCTAAAAAAGTAGAAGTCACAGACTATTTACTTCCATCTAAGCAGGTAGAAATAGATTTAGACTTATATGAAGGAATGACTCTTACGTTAGGTGATCTTTATACACTTACAGTGAATAATCATAAAATCATTGTAACGAACCAGACAGAACGTGTAGGGACTATTAAAGACTATCAGTCTATGAAGATTTTAATTGATTCAAGTAGTGTAGAAGTATTCATCAACAATGGAGAACTTGTCTTTAGTGATCGTGTGTATTTTAAAGACACACCAGTCCTTTCACTTGATAGAAAGACAATATGTCTTATCACTACTCTAGGAGAAAAAGGTATATAATATATACTAAGGGGGAATGATTCCAAATGAAAAAAATAGAATTTAAACCAATGCTGGTTTCTATTATTCTTGTATTATTGATTTATTATTTCTATACACCGGCATTGAATATTCATGCGATAGAATTCTGGATTTTCTTAATTGTCGCAATATGTATCTATGGTGCGGCATCTTCTTATAGCACGTTACTCGGTAAGAAATTCAAGCCTGAAAAGGTAGGTTATTTAGGCGCTGCAGTAGCATTGATTGTGGCAGGTGTTTTAGTGACTGATTTATTCACAAGTAAGATCTTCCACGCATCACGTTATGCAAGTCGTATAGAAGTAGAAAATGTAAAGTTTAATAATAAGACATTACATGAAGTAGACTTCTCTAAGACACCTATTATTGACCGTAAGAGTACTGTGAAGCTTGGAGACAAGGTCATGGGTGAGATTCCAGAATATGTGTCTCAGTTTGAAGTAAGTGATGATTATACACAGATTTCTTATAAGAATAGTGTTTATCGTGTCACTCCACTTGAATATGCAAGTTTCTTTAAATATTTGACTAACAGTAAGAATGGTATTCCTGCCTATATTACAGTAAATTCTACAAATGGTAAGACAGATATCGTTAAGTTAAAAGATTTGGGTTTAGATGGTATGAAATATGTACCTTCTGCCATTCTTAATCATAATTTAAATCGTAAACTACAATTATCTTATCCTACATCTATCTTTGGTTCTCCTTCATTTGAAGTAGATGAAAAAGGACATCCTTGGTATGTATGTACAACATATACTTACTTTGGTGTTGGTAATAAAAAGAAGGTCACAGGTGCTGTCCTCTTTGATCCAATTACTGGTAAATCTAAGAAATACGATAAAGGCAAAGTACCTAAATGGGTGGATCGTGTGTATCCAGAAGAACTCATTATGACTGAAATCGATGAAAACGGAAGCTTACAGGATGGGTTCTTTAACTCAGTCTTAGGACAGAAAAATGTTACTGTCACATCTGAAGGTTATAATTATTTAGAAAAAGATGGCGATATCTGGATTTATAGTGGTATTACTTCTGCAAATAAAGATTCATCTAACTTAGGCTTTGTATTATCTAACTTACGTACACATCAGACTTTACGTTTCTCATGTTCTGGTGCAAATGAAAAAGCTGCTATGAAATCTGCAGAAGGTGAAGTGAAGAACTATGGCTATGATGCCACATTCCCATTGTTAGTCAATGTAGGTGGACATCCTGTTTATTTGATTTCACTTAAAGACAGTGGGGGACTGATTAAACAGTATGCGATGGTCGATGCGAAGGATTATCAAAAGGTCTCTGTTTATTCTGCAGATTCAGTCAAGAATCTTGAATTATTGAAGAAAAGCTTCCTTTCTTCTCAGACAATTACAGAAGAATCTGATGCAGAAACTAAGAAGAAGGATATCACAATCGCAAATGTACAGATTCTTAATGTAGATGGTAAATCGAAGCTATTTATTGTGGATACAGAAGGTAATAAATACAAAGCAGTCATTACATCAGAAAATGAAAACACACTTGCTTTCTTAAAGACAGGTGAAACAATTCATATTCGTTATATTGAAATGAAAGATGTAAATATTATAAAGAATGTAGGTGAATAAGATGAAAAGAATCATGAAGATTTTCACAATTACATTTGTATGTTTATCTTTATGTGGATGTTCTTATTTCAAGTCTAAGATGAACGATATTAAAGGCAGTTTGATTGGGAATGGCTATACAATTGATACTTATGATAATTATGGAAATAAGGTTTTTGAAACAAACGGACAGAAAATCAAAATCACTGGTAATAAAGTGAAAGAATCGTCATATAATTCTGATGGTAGTGTAAAAGAAACATATAGTCTTTCTTCAGTCATTACGATTACAATTGATGGGAATGAAATAGAAAGCTGTGGTGATACTTGTATCTTTGAACAAAAGGGCTTGGATGCAGAAGTAGACTTTACTAAGAAGCATATAAATAGTAGAGCAGATGGTATTACAGCCAATACCGCTATTGCGAATTACTTAAATAAGTATAAGAACTTATTTGGTAAGAGAAGAGTCGTAGTCGTTAAATCTCAATTAGGACAGCCTATTAAGGCTTATCAGGGTGATGATGTTTATTGGGAAATTCCTGATAATCTTCCTAAAATGACGAAACTCATGATTGATGGTAAGGCACTTTATATTCATCGTGCGAATTTCCAGATTATTGATTCCGATTGTTTAACAGAAGAGTAGCATGTCTACTCTTTTTTGTTTCTGATATTGTGTGGGTGAACAATGATAAGTCTTACCGAGAGCATCAATAAAGTCCACACTGGCTGCAATTGTAGAATTCGTACTCTAAAAAGCAGGCGGTGCCTGCTTTTAAATTATTTCAAAATATTTTAATGCATTATATAAACCATCTTCATCGATATCATCTGTAACATAGTCTGCAGCTTTTTTAACATCATCTTCGGCATTACCCATGGCAACAGAAATTTCTGTATAGTCAAACATATCAATATCATTCTTGCCATCACCAAAAGACATTGTTTCACTTTGATTAATAGAATAATACTTCAATACTTCATGAATACCATTCTGTTTACCACCCGTCGCAGGAATGATGTCCACTGCCTGAGGATTCCATTGTGTCTCCTTGCAATGAGGCATAAGTTCCTTAATTTCTTTTAATCTCTCATCATTTGTATCATAAGGAATGACCTGATAAATAGGATGTGTATAACCTCTATGAATATCTCCTAATTCTGGTAGTGGTGTAGAAATAGCTTTCTGTACTTTTTCTACAACTTCATTATTAAAGTTGATATACATGAGTTCATCTTCTACAAATATGCAGGGCATATGATTTGTATCCACATAATTGATGATGTTGTTGATGTCTGTTTGTTCAATAGGAAGTCCATAAATCATTCCATCTTTATTGTAACAATACTGTCCATTTAAAGTGATACAGGCATCAAATTCTAAATCCTGTATAGGAAGATCCCTCATCTCACTTAAATGTCTACCTGTTGCAACAAATGTAAGTATACCTTTCTCTTTTAATAGTCTTAATGCCTTTTTAGTAGATTCTGGAACACTATACGTAGTATGTGAAAGTAATGTTCCATCAATATCAAAGAAAATTGCTTTTATCATATTTTCCTCCATTTCCCCGCACCTTCGTTGCGCGGACACAAATATATAACCAAACTCAAATCCACCAAAACTCTAGTGTGCCTCTCGATATAATAGTATAATCAA
>OJML01000021.1_pt1 | contig 97694 bp, 90 predicted proteins | sample 1597221 | NCBI WGS metagenome assembly OJML01 (sample SAMEA2452123, study PRJEB22498) | human gut metagenome | biome: human feces; feature: human gut; material: feces | place: Australia | collected 2012 | reverse complement strand
TGATTATTTTGTTGTTAAATATAAACTTGAACGTATTAGATATTATAATGATATTGCAGGTAAAGGAAATAATATCAAATATCTTAGAGGTTGGATTCGTCGAACTCTTGAAGAATAAAATATTATGTATATTGTTAATCGTAGAAAAAATATAAGATTAATTGGTGATGCACATCATATTGGTAATAACTTTGAACTTGTGATTTATAAAGTTCAAATTAAAGTTCTTTGGTTTTGGGTTACAATTAAAGAATTTGATAAAGATGAATATTATGATGCTGTTGATTGTTTTAGATATTGTACTAATCCTTATATAAATTAAATTATGGCTTACTTTGGAGATGCTTTTAAAAAACTATCTATTAAAGAAGGTGGTTATGTAAACGATAAAGATGATGCTGGTGGAGAAACTTATAGAGGTATCAGTCGTAAATATAATCCTACTTGGCAAGGTTGGACTATGATTGATTCTTATAAGAAACATTATACTATTGGTAGTAAAGAGTTTAAGTCTAAACTTGATAATGATGTTCAGCTTCAGAAACTTGTTTGGGAAAAGTATAAAATAGGTTATTGGGATGTATTTGAACTTGATGATTTTAATAGTCAGAGAGTTGCTGAACAACTATTTGATACTAACGTGAATTGTGGTCAAGTTGCAGCTATCAAGATGGCTCAAAGAGTTCTTGGTCTTAAAGAAACTGGTAGATGGAATCTTGATTTACTTAATAAACTTATCGAAATAAAAGATTAACTTAATACTGTATAGAGTCATGAAGAAGATATTAATAGCGATATTTATAATAGCGATTATCAATTTGTGTTTAACTTTGTATTTATCAATAAGTCGATTTAGTGTAGAAGCCAATTCATATAATAAAAGTGACACTGCTATTAATCATGTTCGGATTGATTCTATACAGTTAATTATAACTGAAAGAGAAAGTGTAGTTTATAAACTTAAAGAACATGAGAAAGATATTGAAGATAAAGTTATTAGTCTTAATGATAGTGCTACTTGGGAGTTATTCAAGAAGTTGGTGTCAGAGTGAGATTGATAATGTAGTGCATCCTCCACGGGGAGTCAACACTACTGATACAACTGTTCTTGTTCCTATTAATATGATTAAGATTGCTAATACTAAAATTATTAAAGCTAAACTTTATAAAGATATTATTAATGAACAAGATAGTATAATTAATCTTCATAAGATTAAATATAATGCTCTTCATAAAGAAGTTGAAACTTTACAATATAATCTTAATAATAGTAATAAAACAAATGATAATTTAAATAAATCTATTGAACGTATTAAACGTAATAATAGATATTTGGTAAGCGGTGGTGCTGTTTGCGCTATCGCTTTTATTGTTTGTTTACTAGTTAAATAAAATATTATGGCTGATGGTAAATATCCTTTTCTAGAATACATTGAAGAACCTGATAAAGAGAAAAAGTATAAGAAAGCTAGTGATTGTGGATGGTATGACCCTCATAATAACTTTTTAATTGGAGATAGTGGTGGTTTTCTTTTAAATATTAGACCTGGCAAATTTGTTAATACTGAACTTTTTAATGAAGCTGCTAGAACATATCAAGCCACAGGTAGATATACACAATTTAAAGTTGATAGTATTCCTCATAGACAATTTAGACGTAGAGAATGTGATAGACGACGTAATGGTTTTTCTGCTCCTTGTTGGCAAAATCCAGATGGAAGTATAGAAGATGTTTGGATAACAGGTGGTCATTATAATTTTCTTAATTATACTCGTATGGAGCGTACAGATGAATCATCTGTTATTGTTACTGAACATGGAGCTACTGCTAAAAAGATTTATAGTTTTCCTAGTTTTATTGATGCTCAATTTTGGACTTGGCAAATTATAGAATTTTGTAGACGTAATGGTTTACATCTTATTATTGATAAGACTAGACGTGGAGGTTTTTCTTATATTATGGCTGCTGATAGTTCAAATGAAGTTAATTTATCTAAACATAAAGTTGTTATTCATGTTGCAGCTGATAATAAATATTTGATTAAACAAGGAGGTTTAAGTGACTTTGCTGTTAATAACTTAAAGTTCTTTGAAGAGAAAACTCCATTTAAAAGAGGAATATTTAGTCCTACTACTGATAGCTTTAAACTTGGTTATCGTATGAAAAATGGAGTTGAAGCTGATGATAGTTGGTCTAGTTCTCTTTTAAGTGTTAGTGCTAATAATAACCCAGACTGTGCTATTGGTAAAGATGCTGTTACTATTAAAGTTGAAGAGTTGTCTACAATGCAAAATTTTGATGAGTTTATGAATGTGACTGAGCCTACAATGACTGTTGGTACTCGTACTACTGGTACTCTTATGGCTTGGGGAACTGCTACTGCTGCTAATATGCAAATATTTGAACAAAACTTTTATAATCCTAGAGCATTTAGATTTATGGCTTTTGAAAATGTTTTTGATAATGATGCTCGCAATGAAGTTTGTGGATTTTTTAAATCTTATGCTTGGGGTCTTGAAGGGGAAATAGATGGAGTTAAAGGTTTTGATGAAAATGGAAATAGTAATCTACGAATAGGACTTCAACTTGCTGCACGAGAAAGAGTTGAAAAGAAAAAGACTGCTAAGACTTTTGCAGAATATCTTAATTATCTTGGTCAACGTGCTTTGTTTCCTGCTGAATCTTTTAGTAGTGCCAGTGAAAATATATTTAGTAGTGAAGCTCTTAATAAATTTGAAGATAAACTTCGAGTTGATAATAGTTATAAGTTTTATACTGATGGTGAGTTATTTGAAGATGGAAGTAAAAAGGTTTATTTTAAATCTAATGCTCGTATAAGAATTGAAAATCCTGATATGAAAACTTATGATTATATTCAAGGAGTTCCTAGACGTGGTAATGAAGATCCTCATGGTTGTATAAGAGTTTGGTTTGCTCCTGAATATGAAGAAATATATATTAATGATAGACTTGTAAGAAGTATTCTTCCTGGTACTTATGTTGCAGTTTATGACCCTGTTGGTATTGATAAAGATAAAAAAGAAATTACTGATAGACATTCTCATAATAGTATATTTGTTATTGAAATGCCTAGAGAACGTAATGGATTTAAACCTAAATTATGTGCTGCATATTATGGACGTACTGAAAGACTAGAAGAAGCTGATGAAAAGTTTTATCGACTATGTAAATGGTATAATTGTATTGGTACTGGACTTGTAGAAATAAATCGTGGTGAAACTGTTTCTAATTTTCGTAAGTGGAAAGCTACTAAATATCTAGGTTATGAACCTTTATATGTTTGGGATTCTGCTGTTAAAGAAAAAGTTAGCACTAGTTATGGTTATAATATTGGTAGTGGTCCTAAGAAACTAGATGGTCTTCGTCTACTTAAAGAGTTCTTATATGAAGTTATTGGTAAAAATGAATTTGGAGAAGATATTTATGTTTTTGAAAGATTTCTTGATTATCAAACAATTCTTGAACTTAAAAAGTTTAATGCTGAAGGTAACTTTGACCGTATATCTAGTCTTATACTTTTGGGTATATATTGGAAGTCTATTGATATTAAAGGTAAACGAGAACTTGCTAGTCGTAAGAAAGTTACAGAAGATAATGATAAAACAGATATTTTTAATAGACAATGGTTTTAAGATTAAACAAATAAAGATATGTATAATTTTGGTAGACTTGATTTTCCTAATCAGCATGTTAGTTATGCTGAAAAACAAGAAGTTGATTGGTATGCTAAATGTTGTGATTATGTTATAGAAGCTGGTATTGCTTGTAAAGCTGATTTTAATGTAGAAGAAAAGTTTAATATTCTTCTTGGTAATATTCCTAGAGAATATTATAGAAAAACTCTTAATCCTTATAATGAGAAAGATGAAAATCTTACTCGTTTTCCAGCTACTATGCGTAACTATGATATGATGAAAGGTATTATTAGAAGATATATTGGAGAATATATTAAGAATCCACATGATTTTATTGTTGGAGCTAATAATCCAGAAGTTGTATTTGCTAGAGATGTTGAACTTGGTAAACAAATTATGATGCTTGCAGAACAAGCTGTTGCTAAGAAGATACAAGAAAGTTATATGCAGTTTGTTAATGAAGGTAATAATCCTGAACAATTTAATCCTGAACAAGCTGTTGATATTGAAGCTTTTATTAAAGAGTTTAATGAAAATTTTATTGATGATATTAGTGCACAAGGACAAGATTTAATTAATGTCATTGATGACCTTACTGATGCTTTTACTATATATGCTAGAGCTTATTTTGAATTTGTTGCTTTTGGAGCTTGCTATACATATAGAGATGTTGTAGGTAATCAATTAATTAAACGTGTTGTTAGTGTTAGAGATGCTTTTCCTGTTCCTAATGATAGTATGTTTGCAGAAGATTATGATATGTTTGCTGAACGTCGTATGCTAACTAAACAGCAAATTATAGATGAATTTTATGAATATCTTTCTGAAAAAGAACGTGAAGCTCTTGATACATATTATCAATATAGTGCTACTACTTCTAGCGATAGAGCACTTTTAAACTGGGATAAGTATATGTATTATTTTGGTGATATATGTAGTAAATTTAATAAAGATGATTTACAACATATTAAGAACACTAATATAATGGCTCGTGATGCTAACAATGGTTTATTTGAAGTTTGGCATACTGTTTGGAGAGGTGAAATAAAAGAAGGTATTCTTACATATAGTAATGGAGCATTTGTTACAACAAGAATTGTTGATGAAACTTATCAGCTTAACCCTGCTAATGGTGATATTAGTATTGAATGGGTGTGGCGTCCACAAGTTTATGAGAGCGTTAGAATTGGTTCTCGTGCTACAAGCATATATCCTTATAAGGCTCGTCCTATTGCTTATAATAGGAATGGTAAACTTCCTTATAATGGTATTGCAGAACTTCTTCCCGGTTTTGGAAGATTTAGTATTATAGATACAGTTATTCCTTATCAAGTATTTCGTAATATAGTTTCTTATCATAGAGAAATGGCTATTGCTAAAAATAAGATGAATGTTCTTATGATTGCTAAATCTCTTCTTGGTAGAAAACCTGCTGAAACTATATATCGTATGGCTGCTGATGGTGTACTTTATATTGATGATGAAGATGATGCTAACCTTGTTAAAGCACAAAATGTTCGTTATCTTGAAAGTCGAATGAATAATTATATTACTGAACTTGGACAACTTATTCAAGAGATTGAACAGACTGCTAAAATGGAATGTGATATGACTCCACAACGTTATGGTGAGATTGCTAATAGTGCTGGTAAAGGAGTTACTGATGAAGCAGTTATTCGTGGAAGTATGGGTTCTGTTATTATTGAATTTATATTTGATAAAATGAGAGAACGAGATTATCAAGCTGAAATGGATTATACTAAACTTGCTTGGATTGATGGTCTTAATACTTCTTATAAAACTAAAGATGGCGATATTAGATATTTAAGTCTTGATGTTAATAGTCATATATTTGCTAACTATATTGTTACTTGTAAAACTTCTGTTAAAGAGCGTGAGAAACTTGAACAATATAAACAGCTTGCATTTAGTGCTGCTCAAAATGGTAATATGGATATGGCTAATGCTGCTATTCGTGGAGATAATGTTGCTCAAATTAGCAAACTTATTGATAAATATCAAAATATTCAACGTGAACATGAACTTGATGTTGAACGTGTTTCTCAACAAACAGAACAACTTCGTCAAGAATTTGAACTTGCTAAGATTGATAGAAAAGCAGAACAAGATAGAGAAACTATTAGAGTTGAAAAATATCTTGATGGTCAAATTGAAGCTATGAAAGCAAATGCTAATATTATGAGTTTTGATAATGGTCTTAGTGATGCTGAAAAGAGTCAAGCTGAAGAACGTATGGAAAATGCTAGACTTAATCTTGAACGTAGTAAACTTAGTTTAGATGCTCAAAAGACTTCTGTTGAAGCACAACTTAAAGAAAAAGAATTAGCTGTTAAACTTAAAGAAAGCGAAGATAAAGTTAAGATTGCAAAAACGAATAAAAATCGCTATGATAGTAAAAGTAAATAAAATGATATACTTATAATTTTTGTTCATAATAGGGCTGGACTTGCTTGTGAAAGTAGGTTCAGCCCATTTTCATTTTTCTTTACATTAAATGAGCCATTTTTAGCTTATTCTGAACACTTTATCTATTTCGTGATAGATTAATCATTTCGATAAATTTTGATTAATACAGGACACGTATGAAAGCGACAGACTAGGTTATCAGACTTAAATATACTAGTTAGCAATAGTAAATTAGTCGGTGATTCGACTTAAAGGTGAACATATTTTAACGATACAAGTCAAACTCGTATTATTATTATAGTTTATATTTGTGGTATAGTAATTAATTAAAAACAAAGAAGTATGCCTAATTTTGATAGTTTTGGTTTTAATGGTGAAACATCTAATGGAGATGGAAAACCTACTGAGGACATTACAGACCTTGATACAGGTAAAACAGGGCAGTTAGATGCTGATGGTAATTCTATTGATGATATTACTAATAATGGTAATGGAGATGGTAATAGTGATTCTAATACTAATAAAGATAACCAATCTTCATCCTCCACGGGGGGTCAGCCTACTAGTAAAGCGAATGACGTTGATGCTGAACATGGTTTAGAAGAAGGTACTATTATCGAAGATGGAGATAATAAATATACTGTTGATAAAGACGGTAATCTTATTGACGATAAAGGTAATATCTTTAAAGCTAAAAATGAAGTTGCTGATTATCTTAAAGAATTTGAAGTAGAAGATACTAAAGAAGAAAATACTATTGATGTTAAATCAATTCAAGAACTTGTAGGTGTTTCTGTTACTTCAGAAGATGGTAAAGCTGTTACTTTTGAAAATACTCCTCAAGGAGTTGCAAGTTATATTCAATCCGTTATTGATTTAAAACGTGATGAATTTGCTCAAGCTGGTGTTAATAAATTATTTGAAGATTATCCTATTGTTAGTGATTTTCTTAATTATTATGTTGCAAATGGTAATTCATTTGAAGGCTTTGGTGAACTTCGAGATAGAAACGGTATTGAAGTAGATGAAAATAATGTAAGTCAACAAGAAGCTATTGTTCGTGAGGCGTTTAAGGAATTTAATCGTCGTGGTAATGTTGATAAGTATATTCAATATCTTAAAGATAGTAATGAACTTTTCAATGTTGCTAAAGAAGAACTTGAAGCTCTTCAGAAAGCTGATAATGAAATTCGTGAAGTTAATGCTAAAGAAGCTATGCGAGTTAAAGCAGAAGAAGAGAAACAACTTGTAGAATTTTGGACTGGAGTTAAAGATTGTATTGATAAGCGACAGATTGCTGGTTATCGTATTCCTGAAACTGTTATTATTGAACGTAATGGTAAACAGATTTCTACTACTCCTGAAGATTTCTTCAATTATGTTTATCAAGTTGATGATAAAGGACTTTCTCGTTATGAAAATGATTTAATGAAGTTATCTCCTGCTGAAAGACGCGATGAAGAACTGCTTAAAGCTTGGCTTAAATATACAGGTAAAGGTTATGATAGTTTGATAGAAATGGCTGTTTCTGATAAAGAAGCTAAAAAGTTGAAACTTACTGCTAGTCAACGTAAATCTACAAAAGGAGCTATTAAGATAACTAAACCTGATAGTAAAAAAGATGCTCTAAAAGATGAGCGTTTTGGTTATTAACATAATAGTAATTTTGTAGATGAAAACATTACGTGTTATTGGACAAACTCGTTATGAAGATAGAGGTTATTCTAATGAAGAATCCATTGCTTATCTTCAGCTTCAAAAGCCAGAAGAAATTAATAGTTTTCTGACTTATAATTATGGTATGGATGATGACCGTTTTCCTTTAAGTTTTATTACTGAAGGTCAAGGTAGTCGTGGTATTAAAGAAGTTGCTACTGTACAGTGGACTTGGAAAACTATGGGTCGTATGAAGTTTACAGACTTTGTAACTTACTTTAATACTGCTGTTACTAAACCCGGTCAAAATGGTAGTGAATTTGAAGTTCACTTCTCTACTCATTGGTTTATTGAACAGCATGGTCTTACTGCTCCTGATGGTGTTACTCAAGTTCGTATTCAGAAAGACTTAGGAGAATCTGCTTATGGTTATGCTTATCTTCTGAAACTTACTTCTCCTAATCCTGATGCTTATGTTGACCCTCAATGGCTAGCTAAAGGTATGTATTGGGCTATGAGTGCTCCTACTGTTTCTGAATCTTATTCTAAAGGTAATAGAAGCAATACTATGGGTCCTGCTGGAATGACTTCTCAACTTGAGTTTTATCGTTATTCTAAAGAAATAGCTGGTAATCTTGCTAATGTTGTTACTCAATATCAATTCCAAAATGATAATGGTGGTACTTCTAATCTTTGGATTAACGAAGAGATGCGACAGTTCAACTTGCACATGAGAGTAATGAACGAAGAACGTTTGTGGAAGTCTGAATATAACCGTTTACCTGATGGTACTATTCCTTTGAAAGACCATGATAATGGTAAACCTATTCCTCGTACTGCTGGTATGTTAGAAATTTGTCGTGAATCTAACTATGATACTTATGGTGAAGTTCTGACTCTTAATAAACTTGAACGTACAGTTGGTGATGTTCTTGACCGTGATACTCAAGATGGAGATAAGAAAGTTGTTCTTATGGGTGGTAAAGGATTTATTCGTGACTTTGAAATGGCTATCAGAACTGATGCTAAAGAAAACGGATTTATTACACCTCTTGGTGAAAAGATGATTCAAGATAATGGTGATGGTCTTTCTTATGGACGTTACTTTAATAAGTATAAAACTCCAGATGGATATATTATTGCTGTTATTCATAATGCTTATTTCGATAAGGGTACTGATGCTGAAGCTGCTAAGCAGAATGGTATGATTCATCCTACTACTGGTTTGCCTATTACTTCTCATCAAGCTGCTTTGGTTGATATGAGTAATTATAAAGGTAATCAAAATGTTCGTATAGTACGTCAAAAAGGACAAGCTTATAAAGCTAAAGTTATTGAGGGTATGACCGATATTCCTGCTTGCTGGGGATTGCCTAATACTAATCATGCGGCTACTGAAATTGATATGGCTCGTTATGAAGTTAAAGGTTCTATTGGTTTGCAGGTAGATAATACCACTAAGATGTTCTTATTGAAATGTGTATTATAATCATTTAAAAGAAGCTATTTAAGATATGGATTTTAACAAAGTAAATGAAGCTAATAAAGCAGGAGAAAATACTCCTGCTGCTTCTAATATAAATACAGATAAACAGGTTATACCCCCCGTAGAGGATGGAGTAGATAAACAGCCTGCTAATACAGTAGGATTTAGAGATGAAAGTCTTGATGAACCTTATACTGAAAAACGAACTATTACTATTAATTTAGTTACTAATTATTCATTATATCGTAGAGCTAATGATAAAACATTGCCTAAACGAATGGATAAAATTGGTAGTTGTGTTCGTAGTTCTCGTACTCTTTCTTCTAATAAAGGTGAGATTGAATCTTATTTTCCTGCTTTAATTGGTCTTGCTCCTAATAATGAAAACTTTATTTCACGGGTTAAGGCTTATCTTAATAATATTAGTGTTTCAGTTGATGAACTGGGTAAGACTTTTGATATTTCTTTCTTTTGGAATCGTAAACGAGATTATCTTCGTTTTAGAGCTGAAGAAGAAGCTATCGAAACTGCTTATATGAATAGTGACCGTAAAGGAGTTAAAGAACTTAGAGAAGCTCTTGAAGCTAAGATTACTAAGTTAAATCTTCTTGAAAGTGAAAAGTATAAATATGGTTATCCTATTGTTCTTGATGATTATCTAATTTATCGTCATTGTTTATTGTATAAAGATGTAGCTAAAGATATTGCTCTTATTAATTCTGACCCATCTATTAGATTTTATTTTAAAGATGACCAAAGAGAAGCTGAGCGTCTTGCTAAACATCGTCAGGAAATTAATTCGGCTAAAGGCAATTATGTTAAACTTCTCACGAATAGTGATTTGTTTGATGCTGTATTTATTCAATACTGTGTTGCCAATAATATTAATATTCCTAATGGTATGGCTATGGATATTGTTGATAAACAATCACATCTTGATAAATTTAGTACAAATGAACCTGCTAAGTTTAATAAACTTTGCAATGATAAAGATATTACTATTAAATCTTTAATTGAGGTTCTTATTTCTCGTGGAGAATTTATCAGAGCAATTCATAATCAGAATATTACTACTCCTGATGGTGAGTTCATTGGTGCTAATGTTAAGGAAGCTGTTATATGGTTTAAAAATCCTACTAATAGTGCTCTTGTTAGTGCTTATAAAAATAAACTTAAAAACATTTGATTATGAACATTGGGGAGATGCACGTGACGTTCAGAGAACTGGCACAACAGATGGGTATGCAGACCGTTCGTGCTATTCTCATGGAAGATATAGATATTTGTCTTAATGCTGCTATAATTGAAAAAGCTAGAAATGTAATAGTAGAAAACGTTGGACCTGTTCCTTATAATGATAAGGTTGCTCGACAAAATGCTTCTATTAGTCCTGTTAATGCTCTTAGAACTTTATACACAGCGGGTACTGTTAATGGCGGAGATATTACAGGTAATGGAACAGAAGTTGACCCTTATAAAATTAATATTGATAGCAACGGAATAATGCTATATACAGGCTTTCAAGTTAGTTATAATGGCAAGACAATTTATGATTGCAGAATTATTGAAGCTGAAGATTTAGGTCAAACGCTAAGAGATTTTTGTAATCGTGCTGCGAAAGATGCTCCAATAGTTACTATATTTGGAGATGAATCTGGTATTAATGTTAATATATATACTGGACGTAATAATACAGTTAAACCTCAATTAGTTAAATATCTTTATATCAAAGAACCTGCTAAAGTTAAGTTTGATGAAGATAGAGAAGAAGATTGGGTTAATTGTGATTTACCTCCTTATTTACATATGGAAATAGTTATGCGTGCAGTACAGATTTATCTTGCTAGTATTGGTGCTACTTCTAATGGAGCTGATAAACAAAGTTAAACTCTAAATTAAATTAAAAATGAGACAGTTTTTGTTAGCGGGCAATGTCGCTTATGGAGAGAGCTTACCTCTTGCTGCTGGAGCGGTTGCTTTTACTTATCTTGCTGATGGCAAGGAAACTATTGACGCTGACGGTACTAAGATTACCGATAAGTTTTACATTAATCTTGGTCGTGAAGCAAATGGTCCAGTAGTTCTTCCAGCTTATAAGAAACATCTTACTTTTGTTAAAGGTACTTATCAAGCTGCTACTACTTTCTCTGCTAATCTTACTATCGGAGATGTAAATGCTTATTCTGATTATTCTATTATGATTGTGAAAAAAGGATTAAAGTTCAATGAACGTAATCGTTGGACTGCTACCATTCATACTGGTCTTAATCCTACTGCTAATGATGTAGCAAAGAAATTAGCTAACCAAATTAATAATAATACTATTGGACATGGTATTAAAGCAACTGTTGCTGATGCTAAAATTACTCTAACTGCTGAGTCTAAAGGTGTTGATTATGAAGTTCTTGGAGCTGATGAATTAGTTGGTATTTCAGTTACAGTTACAACTCACGGTTTGCCTGCTTATGGAGATGCTGCTTATATTATTGATTTAGCTAATAAAGCTGCTGCTGATGCAGGTATTGAATATACTTACCGTGATACTTATACTGAACTGTATCCTGCATATCCTATTAATCCTTTGAAACAACCTGACAGTGCAGATGCTGGATATACTATCTTTACTCTTCGTTTTGCTGTTCCACGTGAAATGAAAACTAGAGATGAAGTTGTTCATCAGATTGTACAAATAGCATTTCCTACTAGGACTACTGCTATTACAACTGTTGAAACTATACTTAAAGCTATTGCTACTGAAGAAAAAGCATAACCTACTACCCGACTTGATTAGGTAAATATTAGGTAATATTAATCAAATAGGGGCTATTGGTATTAGCATTAGTGTTGATACTGATAGTCCCTATTCTTGTATATAAAAAAATGGAATTAATACAAAATGCTTTTGAACAAGGTCTTATTCCTGGTATTGTTATTGTTGTTTATCTTATAATTAATAAGATACTTGATAACAATAAAAGAAATCCTTTAGATGATATTGCCAAACTTCTTAATATAGTTACTAAAGATATTATTGATAAAGATAGAGAAAAGTCTAAAGCTGTAGTTTCTATTGCTATCGTTAATGCGGCTTCAGAATGTGCTAAATTTGTTGCTTCTACTATTATTACTAATAATGTTGATAGTAACCGTGACCAAATCGAATATAATGCTCAACATTTAGTTAATAGCGTTTATTATGATGCTTATTCTAAACTTAATATGTATCGTGGAGATGAAGATTATCTTAGTCATTATATGAGAGAAGAATGGAAAGAAGATATATATGGTGATATTATTAATATAATTTATAATAAACATCTTGATTCTAATCAACGTATTCTTGCGTTTAATAAACGTATTGATATTAGAGTTAGTGATTATACTGCATATATTATTAATAAGGCTTTTAAATAAGATAATATTATGATAAGAGGTTATATTAATAATCCAAAACAGCTATCGAAAGAGATGCAATTACGTATTGCAAGCATGGCTGAAAAACAGGTGAGAATAGCAGAATTAGGCTTTCCATTGAACGAAAAAAATTGGTGCAAGCTAACACAAGGACAAATTTTAATTCAAGCACTAGAAGCCTTAGAATTGCTTTCTGATGAGCAACAAAAATCAATTATTAATTCATACAATAACTTGATGATAGAATGAGTGAACAAATAGATGATAATTATGTTAATGGTGTCTATGTAAAAGCTGATGGAACTGAACAAGTTGAGATTAATCCCCAATATGTTTATATGACTGTTCCTAGCAAATATGTTTGTGTTTATCATAAACTATTAGTTCTTATGGCACAATATGGACTTGATATGCTTAATGATTGTTCTGCTACTTGTAAAGGTAATAATAAAAATATTGTTACTTGTTGGAATATGTTTCAATCTGCTATGGCAGCATATCAACTTGGTCAAGATAAACTTGCTGAAACTCTTCTTAAATATATTAAAGGTCAACTTAATATTATTTATGAAGGCAGTGAACAAGTTCAGTATAGTGGTTCTATTACGCTTCCTGTTGATGAAGAAGGTAAAATTCATGCAATAGTTAGTTGTGGAGATGCTCCTAAATTTTATGTTGACCCTGAAACTGGTAAACTTTGGGAGAAACGAGAAGAAGGTAAAGAATATAATGAAACTTATAGTCTTAGTGATGCTGATTATAATAATGAATAATGTGAATGTATTCCATCCTCTACGGGGGGTCTACACTATGAATTTAGTAAACCTAGAGAACATATGAAAACAATAGAAGAAGAGCTTGGTAAAGTTAGTCTTACTTGTAACGGTCAATGGAATGATAGACCTTATGAAAGACTATGTATAGTTCATGATGGTTTCTATGCTAGCTATATATCTCGTAAAGCTGTTCCTGCTGGTATTCCTTTATCTAATGAAGAATATTGGCAACCTATTGCTAAACTTCGAGAAGATTTAGTTATAGATTATGAAACCTTTAAGAAAGAAATACTAGAACTTATTGCTGTTGTTCAAAGAGGTCTTAAAGCTGCTAGAATTGTAGTATCTACAATGGAAGATAGAGATGCTCTTACTTGGGAACAGATTGGAGTAGGTTGTGAAGTTTATGTTATTGAAACTAAAAAGAGTTATATTCTTGATGAAATAACTCCTGTTACGAATGCAAAGAAATGGCATCTTGAAGCTGATTCTGAAATTGGTTCTAAATTTGTAGAATCATTTAGTGGTATGTTTCCAAGAGCCATTGCTGAACGTGCTGTTGCTGATGAATTTGGTATTAATATTCAAGATAATTATCTTCGTCGTAATGTTGTAGTTAATTATATGGTACAAGTGCTTAAACAGTATTTTGAAGATAATGCTGTTCAAATACTTGAAGGTCAAATTACTCCTGAAATGCTTAGTGAATCTGTTAAACAAATGTTTACCGCTTCACAGATTACTAATGCAGCTGATGAAGAAGATTTAACTGTTGTTGATAATCTTCTTAAATTTGCAGATAAAGACTATAATACAAATGATTATAGTGGAAAGGCTCGTAAATATCTTCGTAAGAATATGATTAGTGGTGTTAATACTCTTACTCAAGATATGATTAACGAGCCTAATACTATTTATATACTTCAATATGATTATTGTTTAGCTGGACAAACTATTGAACTTCCAGATAATAGTATTATTCTTTGGAGAGGTGGTAGAATGTATGATGGTGCAGTTAAATTAAATCAATGTAGACTTCTTAGTAATTATCGTCAAGAAGATATGTTTGATAAAGAATCTATATCTCTTGATGGAAATTGGGCTGTTGGTCAAATACTTTATCATCCTCTTGATTTAGGTGAAGATAATAAACAAGTTGAAATTGTTGGTTGGGGTGGTTTTTATACTAATGATTTTTATTGGTTTTGGGACGGTGAAAAATGGGTAAGTATGGGTTTTGATTTATCTGTATATCTTACTCGTGCTGAATTTGAAGCTTTCTTAGAGAAGTTAAGAGAAGAGATGGAAAAGTTTTATGCTTGGCTTCTTGCAGAACTTAAAAAGATTAATGACCATCTTGAAATTCATGACCAACAAATATCTGAATTACAACAAGATATAACTGATATTAACACTAGAATTAATAATCTTATTACTGAATATAATGCTAAATTTGAAGATATTTATAATAAGATTGGAGATTTAAATAGTAATATTGAAAATAGTATTACCAATCTTGAACAATATATTAATAATAAGATTGAAGAAATTCTTAATAGGATAGAACAAGATGGTGGTAATATAAGTAATGAGTATAAACAGTATTTTGAAAGTAATTATGTATCAATGTTTAAAAATAAGATTAAAGCTGGTACTAATATTACTTTTGTAGAAAATACTGATGGTACTATTACTATTAATGCTGCTGGTGGAGGTTCTGGCGGTGGTGGACTAACCGAAGAAGAAGTACGTAATATTATTAATTCTATACTTAATAATTATTATACTAAGCAAGAAATTAATGATATTATTGCTGGTCTTGAAGGTGGTGGTGGCTCAGGTGGAGATGGTACTCATAATGTTATGTCTACAACTCAACTTGGTGAAGCTAGAACGGGTAAGTATCTTATTATGAATAAATTTGCAGAAAGTGAAACTAAACCTAGTAGACTTGATGTAGATTTTAATTCTCTTTATACTGATATTAAAAATAAATTAGTTGGAGAAGGATTTGGACAAGGCGGTGGAAGTGGACAAGGTGGTGGAGTTGCTGCTAGTCAAATTCAAGCTTGGATTGCTGCCGTTGTTCCTATTGGTTCTATTATGCTTTGGGATACTTCAACTCCTCCTAATGGTTGGGAAGTTTATACTGCTGCACAAGGACGTTTTGTTATGGGTTATATACCTAACGGTATTAATATTTATAATAATCCTAAACAAGGAAATCTTGATTGGAAAACAGTTCTTGAAAATATTAAAGATACTTATGACCCTGCTGCTCCCGGTCGTAATGTAAGTGCATATGGATTTTATATCGGTGGCACAGATTTACCTCTTCATCAACATGCTGTTGCTGTTGGTAAAGGAAAATGTGGTGATGGTAATCATCATGTTGTATCACCGGGTAACTGGCGTTTTATATCAGGCGACTTAGATAACGATGTTCGTAATACTTGGACTTATGGTACTGATAGAAGTCAATTTAATAATCTTGGCATTAATCGTTCTACTAATTGGTATATGACTGGACCTAATATTAGTAATAATGGTGAAATGACTTGGCAACAAATAAGTGGTAATAGATGGACAGGTGATTATCTTGCTATTAATAAACTTATGCCTACTATTGCTTTACATTATATTAAACGTGTTTCTAATCCGTGGTAATTATGTCTAAAGAAGAGAATGTTTTTGTTGGTACTAATTGTCAATCTTTTAACCCTAGTAAAGTTCAATGTGATAAAGAAGGCAATATGCCAATTCATATACTAGATAAGTATTGTGAAGAAAATGATACTAGATATAATATATATCCTTTAACTGTTATTCAAGCTATATTTGATGGTAAAACTGGTACTAGACTAGATAGAATACTTGCTGCTTGTAATAGTGTTTATTTAACTTGGGAAGGTATTTTTGCTGATACTGTTAATAAACTTGATAAAATTTATCGTCGTAAAGGATATATTATTACTTATCGTGATGCAACTAATATTAATTGGACACAACGATATAATAGTGATGATATTAGCGATGCTGCTTGGACTAATCCAGATAATTGGGAGGGATGGTCTTTTGATACTGTTATTAAAGATTTAGCAGAAGCACTTGAAAAGATATTTACTAATATAGGTGATTATAAAGACTTTCTTGATATTATTACTAGTTTTATTAATGAATTTGTTGTTAATGTATTTAATAATATTAATAATTATCCTAAACTAGTTGAAATTATTAAGAATAGTACAGTTGAAAGTTTGCCTATTATTATTAGAGATATATTTAATAATATTAATGAATATCCTGAACTTAAAGAGATATTTAATCAATATATTAAACAATGGACTGAATCTATCTTTAATAATATTTCTTCTTATCCTGCACTTAATCAATTTATAACTAATGCTATTAATTCTCATGTAGAAACTACTATTGGTAATATATTTAATAATATTGATAATTATCCTGCTATTAAAAATCTTATTATTACTAATACTGTTAATAAAGTAGTTGATATATTTAAGAATATTGGTCAATATCCAGAATTACAAGAAGCTATACAGAATAATATTAATGAACGTGTTGATTATATATTTAATAATATTAATAATTATCCTGAACTTATTGGTATTCTTTCTGATTTAGTTTGTAATTGTGTTAAGAATATATTTGCTAATATTAATAATTATCCTGCTCTTGTTACTTGTATTAATAATGCTGTAAATAGTAGAGTTGATTATATTTTCAATAATATTGATAGATTTCCTATTCTTAAGAATCTTATTGAAACTAAAGTAGAAGCTAGAGTTACTTATATATTTGAACATATTAATAACTTTACTGAACTACTTAATGTTATTAAAGGTAATATAGAAAATATATTTGATAATATTGATAATCATCCTAATCTTAAAGTTGTTATTGAGAATAAGGTTGAATCTACAGTTGAACATATTCTTAGTAATATAGATAATTATCCTATTATTAAAGAGAAGATTATTCAATTCTGTAATGAAGCTATTGAAGCTAAACGTGGTGTAGCAAATGGTATTGCTAGTCTTGATGGAGATGGTAAAGTTCCAGCAAGTCAATTACCAAGTTATGTTGATGATGTTCTTGAAGGATATTATGTTGATGAAACTCATTTTGCTGAAAAATATATTGATGATGCTCCTGTGTATTATACTCCTGAGAAAGGTAAGATTTATGTTGATATAAGTGAAGATACTGAATATAGTGGTAAAACTTATCGTTGGTCTGGAACTAAATATGCAGTTATATCTGAAACTTTAGCTTTAGGTGAAGTTACAGGTACTGCTTATGATGGTGGTAAAGGTAGAAAAACTACTGCGATAGCTAATAGTTTACCAAATACTATTGTAGATACTTTAGCATTTGGTCAAGCGTATGCTAATTATGTACAATTAAAATATCATTATTATAGTAAACAATTTGCAACTACGCAAGGAGATGACCATTATGAAGCACAACCTCATGGTCATGTAGATATACCTATTGCTACTTCTAAATTAGCAGGTGTTATGTCTGCTGCTGATAAAGTTAAACTTGATGAAACTTTACCTAATCAAATTACTGAACTTAGTAATAATGTTTATACTAAAGAAGAAATTAATAATAAGTTTGATAATGTACCAACAGTAGAAAATACTTATACTAAAGCGGAAGTTGACAAAGCTATTGCTGATGCTATTAAAGCTTTAATTCCTGCTGGTTATGAACTTGTTATTAAAAAGAAAACAACTTAATATTAATCATGGTGGTACTGAATAAGTGCCACCATTTAAAGTTTATAAAGTTATGCAAGATATTAATCAACAATTATATGAAAATAAAAGCACACCTGAAGGATTTATTCCTGTTTATGGTGTAGTTGTTACTGTTCCTACTGGAATATATACTAATGGACAAAAAGATTTTACTTGTGATAAAACTTTTGATGAAGTAAAAGAAATATTATTAAAAGGCGGAAGTATTATTGCTATTGATAATAACAATAGTAGAATTAATTTTGATAGAATTGTTATAGGTAATAATGACATTAGTGCCACGATTACTTATTTTTCTGCTGGTGGAATTAATAAAATTGATTTAAGTTGGGATAAAGGTATAGCTAGAGTTGGAGGTGAAGAAACTAAAAGTATTAATACTTTTGTAGCTATAAATAGTAATTCAATTATTAAATCTTATGATATTGGTAATATTACTATATTATTAACAAATGATGGTAGTAAAGAAGAAGTATTAGCTGCTATTAATTCTATTTTTACTAATTTTGCTGGATTTGTTACAGCTATTGGTAAACCTAATTCTGTATTTCATAATGGTAAATATGGTACATTTAATGTTAGATATACAGATAATATTATAATTATTCAATGGAGTAATGCTAATGCAATTCATCATGTTGCTTTATCAGAAGATGGTTCATATGTTTATAATGCTATTCAGATAGTTGACCAAACTCTTTATAGATTATCTAAACTTACTATTGACCCAATAGTTAATCCTAAAATATGGGTTGGTACTGCTACTCAATATGCAGCTATTGCACAAAAAGATAATAATACTACTTATATAGTTAAATCAGACGCTTAAGTTATGGCTATATATCAAGGAGATATTGGAATACATGATATTAAAGTTGGTAGTATAGATGTATTTGAGATATATCAAGGTAATAAACTTGTTTATCCAGAGAATACTGAAGTTACTATTACTTTTAAATTAAATGTTTCCGGAACTGTTACTATTAATGGTTATACTCCTGTTATAAGTGAAAACAATACTAAATTTGTATTTACTATTCCTATTAAAACTGATTATACTGCTATTATTAGTGCTGAACATTATAAATCTAAAACTGTTAGTGGTAATAGTGGTTATTTACCTATAACTCATAATGTAGAATTAGAATGGAAACAAGAATTTATATCTTATACTGTTACTTTTCCTACTGATGGAGTTAAAGTTTTATTTGATGGAATAGAAAAAGGAGTTATAACTAATGGTAAGTTAGTTGTATTAATTGATGACACAGAAGCTAAAGATAGTTATACTGTTACATTTGAAGGTAGTAAAGCTAGTATATATGATACTAGTACGTTAACAGTAGTTAATAGTTCTATTGCTAATACTGGTGGTGTTTATGATTTAAAACTTCCTACTAGTTCTGTTAAGAGTGGATATAAAAGAACTGATTATGCATCCTCCACGGGGAGTATAACCAAAGGTTCTACTTATGCTGGAACTTGGATTGAAACTGTTGTTAATCTTACTGCTAATTTTACTAGTTCTACTACTTTAGGTAGTATAAGTAATAATGTATTAACTATACCTAATAATGAATCTACTAATACTAAAAGTGGTACTTTAAGTGTTGTATTTACTTTAGAAAATAAACAAACTAAAGAAGTTAGTGCAGCTTTAAATCAAGCTGCTGGTGCTAAAGTTTATACTGATTGGGTATTAGATTTACAAACTGATGGAACTAGTGTTGAAGCTAAAGGCGGTACTAGAACTATTACTGCTAATGTTGCCCGTAGAACTTATAAATGGAATAACACTGGTACTGTTTATAGTGAAACTGCTACTCCTACTCTTAGTATTAGTGGTAGTGCTAGTCTTAGTGGAAATCAAATAAAATTTACATCAAATGAGAGCGTTTCAGCCCGTTCAGCGACACTTACAGCTAGTTATGTAGGATTGTCCAAAACGGTTACGATAACGCAGCAGGCAGGCGCAAAAGTGTATTCAGCGTGGTCTGCTTGGGTTGTTTCTATCTCGGCAAGCACGCAAACGATAGCTGCAAGTGGTGGTTCATCTACGATAACTACTAGTGCTAGTCGCTCTCGTACTTGGACTTGGAATGGAGTTGGTACTACACATACTGATACTGAAACTGCTACGCCTACACTTAGTGGTAGTGCTGGTGGATTTACTTTAAGTGGTAAAACTGTTACTGCTAGTAATAATACTACAACAAATGCTCGTAGTATAACTATTACTGCTACTAGCAATAGTGTTTCTAAATCTATTACTATAACACAATCAGCCGGAGCTAAAGTTTATGGTAATTGGTCTGGATGGACAGTTAATATTAGTGCTGATAAAACTAGTATTGGTGCAACAGGTGGAACAGCTACTGTGTCAACTAGTGCTAGTAGAACTAGAAGTTATACGTGGAATGGTGTTGCTGGTTCTGGTGGTACTGAAACTGGAAACGGTTCTCCAACATTAAGTAAAGTTAGCGGAAGTGGTAGTTGGACTAGTCCTAAAGTTACTTATGGAAATAATACTAGTACTAGTAGTAAATCAACTGTTATTCGTGCTACTATTGATTCAACTACTAAAGATATTACTATTAGTCAATCTGCTGGGGCTAAACAATATAGTGCTTGGTCTACATGGACAGTTAATATTTCTAATAGTGGAAATGTTGCTCCTAGTGGAGGTAGTTCAAATATAACTACTTCTGCAAGTAGAACAAGAACTTGGACGTGGAACGGAGTTAGTGGAAGTGGCGGAACTGAAACAGGAACTGGAACACCTACTCTTAGTAAAGTTAGTGGTGCTGGTTCTTTTGCTAGTAATAAAGTAACTTATGATAATAATACTTCTACAAGTGCTAGAAGTACAGTTATTAGAGCTACAATGGATTCTGTTATTAAAGATACTACTGTAACTCAAAATGCTGGTTCTAAAACTTATAGTAGTTGGGGAGCATGGTCTATTAGTTTAAGTGCTAATGTAACAACTATTGCTGCTGCTGGTGGAAATGCTACATTATCTACTTCAGCTACTAGAAGTCGTACTTGGCAATGGAATGGTACAGGAACAACTTATACTGAAAATGCTAGTGGCGCTCCTACATTAAGTAAAGTTAATGGTGCAGCTTCTTTAAGTGGTTCTACTGTTAATTATGGTAATAATACTTCTACTAGTTCTCGTAGTTCTGTATTTAGAGCAACAATAGATAGTACTACTAAAGATATTACTATTAGTCAATCTGCTGGGGCTAAGGTTTACGGTAATTGGTCTGGTTGGACTGTAACTTGTAGCGCTAGTAGTTATAAAGTTTGGGCAGGAGGTGATTCAGTAACTATTTATAGTAATGCTTCAAGAAATAGAACTTGGACTTGGAATGGTGTTGCAGGTTCTGGTGGCACTCAGACTGATAGTGATATTCCTACTATTTCTGTTACAAGTGGTGTTGGAGTTTTAAGTGGTAATACTTTAACTTTTAGTAATAACACATCTCCTGATGCTAGAACAACTAGAGTTACTGCTAATTATAATGGAGTTACTGATTATTGTGATGTTATGCAATATGGCGGTAATAAAGTTACTGGAAGTTGGACATCTTGGCAAATAACTATATCTGCTAGTCCTACTAATATTGCTGCTGCTGGAGGTAGTTCTACTATTACTTGTAGTGCTGTTCGTACTAGAAATTATACTTGGAATGGAGTTGGTACTACTTATACTGAAACTGAAAATGGTAGCCCAACTTTAAGTAAATCTGGGGATGGTACATTAAATGGTACTACTAGCGGTAGTAAACTTACTTATGGTAATAGAACTACTACAACAAGTAGAAGTACAACTGTTACTGCTACTTATAATGGAGTTAGTAAATCAATTAATGTTACACAATCTGCTGGTTCTAAATCTTATGGCGCTAAAGTATATCATACTGATATATATGATAGAGATTCTTCAAATTATACAGATTATACTGGCTATCCATTAACTCATGATGTTGGAGGTCAACCTACTATTGCAGCTGGAGATTCAGTTGTTACTTATTGTAGACTTCGTATTACACAACCATGGACTTGGAATGGAGTTAGTGGAAGTGGTGGAACAGATACTACATATATGAGTGCTAAAGATGTATCTATTACAAGTTCATCTAATTGTACAACTACTGTTAAAGATGTAGGAAATAATAATCTTATAATGTTTACTTCTGTTGTTTCTGCTAATCCTAATGATAGTGCTCGTACTTGGTCATTTACTTGGAAATGGAATAATTGGAGTATTACAATTAGAGATACTCAAGCTGCAAATCCTTTACGTGGTAGACTTGCTATTAAAAATGATTATTTTACTAGTCAAAATGTTGCTTTACCTATTTATTTAGATAGCCAAAATGTAGATTCAATATATAAAGGAGAAGCAAGTTATAATGATATTAAGAAAACTCCTATTGGTGTTTATGTATATATTCCTACCAATACTGCTATAATGAATGCTGGCAAATTGCAATTTTGGTTTGAAGATAAAAATGGAAGTAGTAATAAATATACTTGTACTTTAAGTAATATTAGTACACCTTCAAATAATGTTTCTGTATCTAATAGTAATAATATTATTACTGTTACCGCTAATACAACTACTTCTTCATTTACTATATTATGTCAATTTACTATGACTTCTAATAGTACAGTGTTTAATGTAAGAGTTTTAATTGAACCATGATAAGAATACTATTTAACATAACAATATTGCTAATGCTTATATTGTTTATTTACTTATTAAAGTTATTTAAATTAATCACATAATTATGAACAATAAACAACTATATGAAAAACTAGGTCAGAATAGTTATGATAAAGTATTTCCTATTACTTATCTTCAAAATATTCTTGACAAAGATACAAACAATGATTTAACTGTTGTTCTTTCTAGGTTTAATCATTTATGGATTCCATATCAAGGAACTAGAGTTAATACTCGTAAAGCTGTTCCTGCTATTTTTAGACGTAATAGTCTTACTATTAGTTATTATGATGCTGAACATAATCTATCTGTAACTGAAAGTTATATAGGTAGTAATCTTCAAGCTGGTGTTGAAACTAGTTGGGTTTCTGATGATAATTGGACAAAAATTCTTAGTGAGAAGTATCTTGAAGAGAATGGTGCTAAGATTCCAATTGCTAATGGAACTATTGATTGGGATATGCTTAATGAAGCTCTTAAACAAATGATTGCAGGAGATGGTAAAGTTAATATTATTAATTATCCTGATGAAGAAGATATTGCTATTAGATTAAGTCCAGGTTGTTGTAATGTTAATCGTCTTAGTCTTAAAGATAGACCTTATGAGCCTGAATATAAAAGTGGTAAAGGATATAAAATAGTTCGCAAGGTCTTACTCCCCGTGGAGGATGATGCTAGTAATGCAGAACAGCTTTTATTTGATGGTTTTCTTGATGATACTTATTGTGAACAATATGGTCAAATAATTCTTAATACTGATAAATATGAAGTTATTAGAACAGATTTAGGTAATACTGCTGGTATTTATTATGATACTTATCATAAATTATTTGTTCTTAGAGTTAAGACTATTAATGATGGAATTGGTTTTTATAATTATTATACTAGATGGAAAATTGTAGAACCTACTGATAGAGTTCAACCTCGACAGGCTGTTGCCTATGGAAATAGTGAAGATTATAATATTTATAATACTTGTCTTTCTGATGAACGTCCAAGACTTGGTATTATATATGTTAATTCAGTAGATAATATTAAATATTATTTTAATGAAGAAAATCTAGTTCAAGTTAAGAATAATATTTATCTTAATTATAAAGCTGTTCTTACTCAAGATATGGTTAACGAAGAAAATACTCGTTATATTATTCGTTATGCTTTTGATTTAAATGGTAAAACTATTACAATGCCTGTTGGTTGTGAACTTGTATTTGAAGGTGGTATTATTGAGAATGGTACTATTAATTTAAATAAATGTAAACTTACAGGTATGGTTGGTGAAGAATCTGAATATCTTCCTAATGTAACTTGTAGTAATTGGGCTAAAGGTCAAATTGAATATCGTAATGGAAAGATTTGTTATTGGAATGGTACTGAATGGAGAGTAATGGGTGATACTTCTTCTATGGAAAGTTATACTAAAGAAGAAATTAATAATATGTTTAAAAATTATTATACTAAATCTGAAACTTATAATAAAGAAGAAGTTAATAATTTACTTAATGGATATGTTACTAATAATACATTTAATAACTTTAAAGAAGAAATAAATCAAACTATTACTAATAGTGTTAATCTTGATAAGATTCAAAAAGCTATTAATGATGGATGTGGAGTTAATATGACTATGCCTAGTGCAAATAATAATAAACTTAGTCTTCCAATTTGGACAGGTACTGCTACCCAATATGCAACTATTACCCCAGTTGCTGGAATGACTTATAATATTGTTGATGAATAATGAGTTTAACTCTTGGACGTCAAGGAGGAATTGCTCAACCTCTTAAGAAACGTACAGTAGGTCAAATTAATATTGCTCATGTTTATGATGGTACTAATCATATTTGGCCTACTTCTGTTATTCATTTTAGTGATTTTACTAGTGTCCAACTTAGATATATTTGGGGTAGTGATGATGGTCGAGATTTGGATACTAAATCATATTATGTTAATTCTCCTATTAATAATTTAAACTATGTAGCTGTTGGTTGGTCTTGGAATTTAAGTCAAATTCCTTATCTATATTGGGGTGGTGATAATACTGACTCAGGTGCTGAATGTATTATGTTTAATATTGAATCTATGATTGACCTTGAAGATAAAATGCCTGATATAATGAAAATGAATCTTTGTGCTAATTGGTTTGGAAGTTTAAGTAAAGGTCATGTTACTGTTGAATGTACTGCTTATAAAGGTGGAGTTATTGTTCATGCTTGGCAATTAAAGAATCATGAAATTGATGTTGATAATAGAGGAATGTTTATTTTTCCTTTGGCTGATGGAACTATTAATATGCCTGATGGGCATGGTGGTTATAAAGAATGTTGGTATGGTGAAGTTATTAAAAGAGTTGCTAAATCTAATAATGAAGTAAAATATTTTAGAATTAATCCTGTTAATGATAAAACTATTGGTTTAGATAATATTAAAATAATTCGTCATGGTGGTGGTTATATTCATCGTGATGGTTATTGTTGGTATGAAAATCAACCTAATGATAAATATAAAGTTTGGAATAATCAAGTTAATACAACTGGTACTCCTTTAACTCTTGATAAACCAACTCTTAATATAACTAGTGATGATAATTATAGTTATGAATATCATACAGTTTTGTTAAATGAAGATAATACTGTTTATAATGATAATTATACTGATAACTATAAATTTAGATTTGGTTTTGTTGCAGGTAATTCTGAATTTAGAGGACAACAAACTATTCAATGTTATGTTGGTACACAAGGTGGCAAAGCTGATGATGGTAAGACTTCAATAGGTGAAATAAAATATACTAAACTTAATAAAATTGGTGAATTGACAATATATAGTCCTATTGAAAGTTAAAATAATGTTAATGACCAAACAAAGATAACGGTTTAAGTGCTATGGATTATGTAGTTCAAACTACAAGTATTAATCTATTTTTTTAACTTAAACCTTAATTTATTATGCAAGTAATTGAAAAAGTGAAAGTTGTTCCAGAGGGCTATAATGGTGCTGGAATGAATTATGACGGTTGTAATCGTCGTGATGTAAACGGTAAAGCTAATGCAGGTTTAACTCTTGGTATTATCGGTACTGCACTTGGTGCTTGGGCTTTGTTTGGTAATCGTCGTTCTAGTGTATTAGGTGGTGCTGGTGGTGGAATGTTAGGAGATGGTTCTACTAACATTAATGTTCTTGGTGCTACTGCTGGTAGTGGAAGCGGTGCTCCTACTGCTTTTCAAGCATGGGAAAAATCTTGTGAAGATACTTTAGCTCTTCAAGGTGGTCTTTATCAGTGGGCTTTGACTCAACAGAATCAACGCTTTGAAGATAGAGAACGTCTTAATAGTGAATTGTTTGGTGTTTATATTGATGGACGCAATCGTACTGATGCTCTTATTGAGAAAAATAACACTGACCATTTTAATCTTTACAAATATACTCGCGATGCTGATGATGATATCCGTAAAGAATTATCTGATTTGAAAGCTGAATTGGCTGTTACTAAAGCTATTCGTCCTTATCAAGATAAACTTATCCAATGCGAAATGGAAAAGATGTTTACGGCTGGTATCAACTATACTGATAGAAAAACTTGTAATGTTATCTATGGTGTAGTAACTCTTCCGAATGAACCTACTGTTACAGGTCTAGTTGGGCGTAATGCTTATGGATGTTTACCATGTGGTTTTACTCAACCTGCTAGTGGAACTCCTGCTCAGTAATATTACTAAGTTTGATTAAGAACATTAAATTCAAAGAGATATGATACCTGTTAATCAATTCATACTAGGTAGTAGTGACCCTTTACTATACCCTAGTGAAAAAATGACTAATAGCATTGATGAACAAATTGCTTTTCTTCAAAGTCAAAAACAAGCAATTAATGAAGCTTATCGTCGTAATGCTATTCCTAATGCAAATAATGGTGTAACACAAAATCAACCGGTAACTCAACAACCTATTACACAAGGAATTTGGGATGCTATTGATGCTGAAATTGCACCACTTACACAAGAACAACAAAATATGCTTCTTAGTAATCAAGACTATGTAAATAACTATAATGCTTTACAAAGTATGGTTCAAGCAGAAGTTCTTAATTTAGTTAGAGGAAAAATCGAAGCTAGTGAAGATGGTAAACATTTACTTGAAGAACAACTTAAACTTGTTAAGTTACTTAAGAGTAAAATTGTTGAAGTTACTAACAAAGAAATGGAATTGTTTAAAGCTTTTAAAGAAGCTAGTAAAACTAATCCTAATTTAACTTATGAAGAATTTTTAAAGAAGTAATATTATGGTTGAAATTAGTAATGTTAAAGAGGTTATTAAAGATTATATTGTTAAACAATTAGTATCTATGGGTGAGAGTTCTCCTGCTATAAGACTTTTAACTCCTTTAGCTAAAAGAGCTATTACTAATAATATTGATAGTTTTGATAAGTTTTTAAAACCTATTGCAGATAAAGATGGCATGATTGATATTGAAGGTATATTTGATGAAGAAATGGAAATTATTAATAATATTGATAATTTTGATTTTGATATACCTTTTATTGGTGGCGGTAATATTTCTAAAGGTATTATATCTCTTGAAGTTCCTTATGTGAATAAAATTGTTGCTCTTAATCAAACTGATTTAGAAGTTTTAAAAGAATCATTAATCAGTTTAAAAACAAAGTAATATTATGAGAGAAATGCCTTACATTCAACCTTACCATGTTGGTAATCGTCGTGGCGGTAATCAAAATATTCTTGATGAATTTCGTGAATTTCTTGATGCGCGTGGAGGACGAGGCGGTCGTGGTGGTAGAGGTGGTATGAGAAATCGTATTGGCTATGATACTTACGATACTTATGGTCGCTCTACTAATAAAAATGACCGAGAAGAAAAGATTTTAACTATGCTTATGAGCGGTGGATATAATGACGATGGCTATCATTTTAATGAGTATGAAGCTAAAGAAGTTGTAGAACAAATGTATCATGTTAAAGACAATAAGAAATATATTGGTGAAAAATATGATATGAATAAAGCTCATGAGATTTGTGAACGCTATAAAGAAGTATTGCCTAATGATGTTGAACCTTGTGATGTTTATGTTGCAATTAATGCTCAATATCATGATTATGCTAAATTATTTGAAGAATGGTTTGGTGGTAATATAGATAATAAAGTGTTTGAAAGTGCTATTACATTTTGGTTTAAAGATGTAGATTTTGATGGTGATAAAGTGTGGGAATATTTTCACATGAATAACTAATCATTATTGTAAAACTATAAAAGGGAATTATCTTCGGATAGTTCCCTTTTTTATTTATCTAAATTTTAGTATGGACAAATTTATTGATGTAATTGTAGATGGAATCCTTAGTAATTTTGATTTTGGATTTATGTTTATTGTTAATGTTCTAACTTATATTATTATTAAAACTATTGATTATTTTAATGGTGATAATAAAGTTCCTACTTGGCAAAAAAGATGTGTATTAGTTATAAGTATTGCTGCTATGATTGGTATTTATATTACAGCTGGTTATGATAATACTATTATGCTTGTTAATAGTGCTATTCTTGCTCCTGTGTTTTGGAGTTGGGTTGTTAGTCCTATTCTAAAGAAGTTTGGTATTGGCTATAAAGATATTGATAATACTATTGGTTAATATTGTATGATAATTATTAGCTAGGCTTGACTAACTGATTCAGACCTGCTATATCCTCTACGGGGAGTATAGCTTACCAAATTTGGCTAGTTTTAAGCCTAGCTGATTAGTTATACACGATTGAATAAAAGTCTTACTGTAAGCCTAAAAAGTGGCTCTATGGACGTACATAAATATTTACAATATTAAATTTCAAAATAGTAAAGTTATGAGAGTTATTAAGACTAAACATTTTCCTTTTAATGGTTATAAAGCTATTAATCTTTTTGGTATTATATTTACTAAAGGTGAATTAAGTAATAAAGAACTTAATCATGAAGCTATTCATACAGAACAAATGAAAGAGATGTTATATATCTTTTTCTATATGTGGTACGGTATTGAATATCTTATTATAAGACTATTTCATATTAAACAACATGATGCTTATAAAGATGTAAGTTTTGAAGAAGAAGCTCATATTAATGATGATAATCTTAATTATATTAGTGAACGTAAACATTATACTTGGACTAAATATCTAGGTATTAATAGTTCTAAAACTGCTTAATTAAAAAATGTTAATAATATAGTTAAACTACTTGTTATTAATAATATAATTTATATTTGTAACAAACTAAATTCTAAAGATATGGAAGATGATAAAAGAGTTAATTATAAGTTAGACGCTATTAATAAACTTGTTAATAATCTTAAACTTAGTATTTCTGGTAATAAAGAACATGATGAACTTGGGGAAAATAATGTTATAGTTAATCTTGATGAGATTAGTCAAAAGATTACTGAATTACACCAAATGGTTAAAGATGAATTTGATGAATTTGAAAATCAACATAAAAGTGAATCAGATGAAACTCAAACTCTTCTTACTGAAAAATTTGATTTAGTTCATTCTGATTTAGCTACTATTAGTGATAAACTTACTACTATTGATACAAATATAAAGAATATGAGTAGTGCATTACAAGGTAAGTTTAATGCTTTAATTGCTGCCGTTAATGATATGAAAGCTAGTAATGATACTAAGAACGATGCTATAATTGCTGCTCTTCAAGGACTTGTAACTCAAGTTAATCGAAATACTAGTAATATTAATTCTCTTGATGGTCGAGTTGATGCTCTAGAACAAGCCTAATATGAATTTTAATTTAGTAGAAATGTATAATGGCTTGTTAAGATTTAACAAGCATATACTAAATGAACTTGCAGAAGGGCTTAAACATCTACCTAATTTAGATGGAGTATCTAAAGGAGATAGTTTAATTATTAATGAACAAGGCAATCCTGCTTGGGGTTCTACTGCATTTATTCCTACTTTTGAAAATGCTGCTTATGGTATTGAATGGACTAAAGATAATAATGATATAATCAGAATTGGTAATGCTAAATTTCATAGAGAACTTCCTATTCAAAATAGACTTAAAGGCTGTGTCTATAATGAAAAGAAAATCAGTTATTTACTTAATCCTACGGGTTGGGCTAAACCTCTTGAAAATGGTCTTATTCCTCCTCTTGATGGAAGTGATGGCGATGTTGGGGTAAGAGTTCCTGAGTTTTATATATGTGTTAAAGATACTGGTACTAAATATCAACTTTGGATAAGTGATTTTAATATTGATGGAACATTTACTAGAATTCATCCTTTTATTATTAGTCATACCAAAACTATGACTAGAACTAGAGAAGATGGTAAAGAAGAAGTATTTAGTGCTTGCATTAAACCTGATGATACTAGATATTTAGGAGGAGATAAAAGTTCTTCTATTAATGCTATTAAATTACAAGGTAGACCTAGAACTGGAATTAGTTATGATAAAGCTAATGAATTTTGCGCTAATCGTGGAGATTGGGTTACAATGATTGATTATCTTGAATATTGTGCTATACAAGCTCTTTGTTATATTGAATATGCTAACTTTGATAATCAAGCTACTTTGAATGTTAATTTAACTAGTGAAGGATTTAAACAAGGTGGTTTTGGTGCTGGTGTTACAAATTTAGCTTGGGATAGATGGACAGCTTTTAACGGCAATAATCCTATTGTACAAACTTATTGGACTGCTGAACATAATATTGGTAATGGTAGTACAAATGGTGATCATTATGAATTAGGTAATTATAATACAGATGGAAGTAATTTAAGTACTTATCCTGCTGTTTATCGTGGTATTCTAAACTTTTTTGGAGATATATGGACATTTATTAGAGATGTAGTTATTATTAATAAAGATACAAATTATAACTCTGTATATCTTCTTAAAAAAGGTGTTAATCATGCTGATGTTACAGTAGATAATATTAATGAAAAATGTTATCTTATAGGTGACCAAGCTAATAGTGGTAGTTTTATTACTGAATTTGATTTTAGATTTGGTCCTTATTTTATTCCAAATAAAGTTGGAACTAATAAAAAAGCTGATTATAATTGGATAAAAGGTAATAACGGACAAGATACAGACAAAGCTGTACGTGTGCTTCTGCTTGGCGGTGGCGCTGATAGCGGTTCTCGGGCTGGCTCTGGTTGCTTTAATTCTCTTTGGGTTCGGTCGGATTCTCATGCTATTGTCGGCTTCTTTACTACGGTTAAACTTGATTAAATAAGTCCACGTGGAACTGTTGCTAGGAGTAGTTGGTTAATTAATTTGTTTTCTGTTTTTGTATTTCTCGATACTACTCCTGCAACAGTTTATTATAATAATATTAAAGGTTATATTTCTTAAAATGATTGACTTTTAGATACAGTGCTTCTGCTTAGCAGTAACGCTAATAACAGTTCTAAAGCTAGCTCTAGTAACTTTAATTCTAATTGAGTTCAGTCAGATTCTAATGCTAATGTCAGCTTCTTTTATATAATTCCTAAAGCTAATAAATATAATATTATTGTATATATTGTTTTGGGAAGTATAACCTTACCACTTGGTAAAAGATAACGTTATTTAGAAACTAAAAGTGCTGGTAGTAATATTTACGAAGGCTCTTATATAAATTATATAAATATGAAAAGATATAGTGGTTTACATGATAAACTTTGTACTATTGAAAATATAGAAATTGCTGATGATAATGCAAGAAAGAATAAAAATAAGAAATATGGTATTAATAAACATGATAAAAATAGACAATATGAAAATGAAGATTTAGTAGATAAACTACTTAATTTTAAATATAAAACTTCTAAATATAGTCTATATAAAATATATGAACCAAAAGAACGTATTATTTATAGACTTCCTTATTATCCAGATAGAATTGCACATCATGCTATAATGAATATTGTAAAAGATATTTGGACAAAAAGTTTTATTCATAATACATATAGTTGTATTGAAGGTAGAGGAATTCATCTTTGTGCTAGCAATCTTAAAAGAGATTTAAGAAAGTATCCTAATGAAACTACATATTGTCTTAAACTAGATATTAAAAAGTTTTATCCTAGTATTCCTCACGATATGCTTAAACAATGTATTAGAAAGAAAATTAAGGATAAAGATTTCTTAGTTCTTCTTGATGAAATTATTGATTCCACTGATAATGTTAGAGATTCTTCTAAATTAAATATTGTTGGGGGGGGGATTAGGAGTTCCTATTGGTAATTATCTATCTCAATATTTTGCTAATCTTTATCTTAGCGAACTTGACCATTTATGTAAAGAAGAACTTAAATGTAAATTCTATTATCGTTATGCTGATGATATAGTTATTTTAAGTAATAATAAAGATTTTCTTCATAAAGTTCTTATTTATATTAAATTATATGTTAATACTATTGGTTTGAAAGTTAAAGATAATTATCAAATATACCCTGTTGATAGTAGAGGAATTAATTTTGTTGGTTATGTATTTTATCATACTCATACTCTTATTAGAAAATCTATTAAATATAGAATTATAAAACTTGTGAATAGTTATTTAAATAAAGATATTGATAAAAGAGAATTTAAAGTTAGAATGTGTGCTTATTATGGTTGGCTTAAACACGCTAATACTAAAAATCTTCTTCATAAAATTCAATGTCTTACATGTGTTAGATATTCTAATTGGAATGGTAAAAGAACTAATATTACTAAATATTATGGTAAATACATTAGAATAATTCAAGTTATTAATTACGCTAAATATTTTAGAATTAATTTTATTAGAAATGGTAAAGCTTATTATGCTGATAGTAGAGATAAAACTCTATTTTATTCCATTCATAAACTTAATCATTTTCCTATTAATTTTAAAATTACTAAATATGATTGGCGTATTTATACTAAAAGTAAAAAAGAAAATGTTAAACCTCAAACATAATATATTATGACTAAAGATGAACTTAAAGATAATGTTGTTATAACTATTTTTCGTTTGAATAGCGATATATCTGCTAAAGATAAAGAACTTCTAATTAAATTGTTTAATTCTATTATAGATTATACTAATAATACTGAACTTGAACAAGATGTTAAAACTATAACACAAAAGCATAATGAATTAACTGAAATAGTTAATGAACTTAAAACTAAAGTTGAAACATATTCTGATAAGATTAATGAACTTGAACAAAGAGTTCATCAATTAGAAAATGCAAGTCAATCTTAATATGGCTAGTCTTAATCAATTAGTTAGTGAATTTGCTCATGCTGTTGGCAATCCTAATAGTATTCCTCTTAGACGTAATCTTCGATATGCTATTCTTCATGGTCGTAATGAACTAATTCGTAAAAGTTATGAAAATCATAAATATGTTGATAAAGGTATTCAGCAACGTATTCGTGTTTCTATTATTAATGTTCCTGATGGTGACTTATATAATAGTCAAACTCTTGGGCTTCCTGCAATTAAACGTACTAAACAAGAAGTTCCAAAGCCAGTTAGACTTATTAATAACTTACCTTTCCAATCAATTAGAACTACCGGACATACTGGGATAGAAATACCATTTGCAAAAGAAGCTAGTGCTAAGTTTTATCATTATCTTGCAGGTATGTGTAATCTTCCTGTTTATGATTATATTAATGGTTATGTTTATTTCTTTAGTAATAATAAAGATTGGTTTCAAAATATAGGTTCTATTATTATTGAATCTCCTTTTGAAATTCCTTATCTTGTTCCTACCGAAACTGTTGAAAAAGCTAAAGATGTAAATTATGACCCTATTAATGATGAAGCTAAATACGATGATGATGAATTTCTTATTCCTGAAGATATGATTGGAGCTCTTAAAGAGATTATATTTAAACGCAATCTTGTTGAAGTTCCTCGTCAAACAAATGAAACTCCTATTGATAATCTTGTAACTAGATAAACTATGATTAAAGATATAGATATTAGTCATTATTATAAAAAGTTTATTGAAACTTCTAATGACGATATGGCAAAATATAATAAAGAACTTGAAGTTATAAATAAGATGAAGGCTGATTGTCGTTCTTATATTAAAAGTAAAAATCAAGTTATTAAAGATGATTTAAAAATAAATCTTAATGAATATGGGTTTCAATTTCTTAATGATGATATAGAATTAATTAATAAATTAGAGCAATTAATTAATAATAGGCTTAGTTATACAGTTGGAGAAAGACGTATTGTTCTTCTCCAACTTTTGCGTTATTGTAACTTAGCTAAAAAAGTAAATGATTATATTGTTGCTCTTAAACTTGCTACAAGACGTTCTGAATTAAGTCTTTCTGATTATAAAAAGTACATTCATAGGTATTATAGTTATGGTGTTCATAAATGTGTTCTTGAAGGTTATGCTTATCATTTTAAATATGAAATTGGTGATTTAGTTATTAATTTCTGGAGATATAGAGATAAACCTAGAGATACTTATGTTGATTGGAACGCTACTAGACTTAAAAAACAAGAAATTATTGATGCTGGTCTTAAACCTTATGATAAAGAAGAAGCTGAAATATATAAAATTCGTGGACTTAAATATGATGGTATTCCTTATGTAGTTTATAAAACTAATAAAGAGTTTTATGAAATACAGCTTATTAATAATGGAACTCATAGTTATAGTGCTATTAAATTTAAGTATGCTAATTATATTAATAGAGAGCTTCGTGGTAAAGATGCTAAACAACTTAATTCTGAATGTAAAACTGTTGATGATATTTTTAATCTTAAATTAGGATTAAGAAGTAAACTTCTTGTTTATCTTGAACGAGAACCTAATGCTCCATTTAAATATATTAGAAATGTTAATCAACAAAAGTATGAACGTGGAGCACATAATAATGGTAATAAAACTAGATATAAAAACTAATATTATGGCAAATAATAAAACGATTACGATAGAACATATTATTGGTAAACTCGATAATGATTTCAATCCAGATAATAGTGATTGGATTCCTAGAGTTCCTGCTTGGTGTGTTGATGCTATGAATGAACTTAAAGTTCTTCGTAAAGTTGATAAGAAAATGAAACTAACCGTCATTAATAAGATAGCTAAAAGTAAATGTTGTCTTATTGATGACGGTCTTAAAGTATATGATAGTAATGGTTGTGAAGTACCTAGAGCTGATAGTAGTAAGTATAGATGTAATGATACTGAATCTACTCCACCCTCTACGGGGGGTCAAGCGGAGGACGAAAGTCCGGAGCGTGCTACTAATAAAGACTATCTTGGTATGCCTGATGATTGTTGTCCTAATGGTTCTAGAACTAGAGAGGTTATTGATACTGGTAAAATAGGATGTAATCCTGTTGTTTATACACTTCATAATAATACTGAATGTCCTAGATGCCAACATGAAGTATATTCTCATTGTCATACCCCCCGTGGAGGATATGATAAGTCAAATCATAATTATATTCTTATTGGAGGTAATACTATTGAACTTAATTTTAATGATACTTGTATAACAGTTGTTTATAAAGATATTGAAACTCAATATAGTGATAATTATCATTGTGAAGTTCCTGTTATACCTGCTAATGGTAAATTAATTCAAGGTCTTGCTTATTATTGTATGGCTCGTATGCTTATGAGAGGATATAAACATCCTGTATTTAATCTTTCTGCTAGTCAATATGGAACTAATCCTTTCTATCTATGGGAAAGTATGAAGAAAGATATTAAGACTAGTATTTTATTAGATGAACAAAGTGATGATGATAGTGGTTGGAATGAGTTCTTTTATAACTTTACTTTTCCTAAATAATTATGAATATACAAAAGAAACTTAGTCTTAATAAACATCCCGGTGATTGTGTACCTTATTCATTAATTGCTGCTAAGAATATTAAAGTAAGTAATGATGGAAGGATGATTGTTAATGAAGAAGGACTTGAAGATTGTAAAATAATTGCTAATGCTATTCATGAAGATGGTATTAATAATTTTAAAATAGTTGGTGTTATTCCTACTAGTACTGAACTTATTTTATTTGTTATTAATACTGATTCAAATGAATCTTATATTTATAGATATAATGAACAAGCTGATAATTGTTATAGAGTAAATAGTAATTGGAAATATAATGGTGGAAAAATTAAAGGAACATATACTTATAATGTTAAAAATCATCTTATTATAACTATTGCAGAAAGTAATGCTTCAGTTGATGTTCCTCTTAAAACTATTAATATTGATTTAGATTCTGACCGTCCTGATTCTGAAATGTCTATTATTCCTCAAATAACATTACCTACTATTAGTAATCTAAACTATGTTAGTGGTGGTGCTTATAAAGGATTTTATTTTTTATTTATTAGATATAAGATAGATAAAACTAATTATACTAAATGGTATAGTATTGGATTTCCTATTTTTAATGATGTTATAATTCCACAAGTTATTAATAAAGTTTGTTTTAGAAAAACTAATGTTTATGAACCGAAAGATGAACCAAATGGTTATTGTTATGGTAATACTGATTCATTTAGTGATTCTAAAAATATATGTAATCAAACTTTTGAAATAAGTATTAGTGGAGGTCGTTCAGGACTTTATCAACTTGGTTTTATTGTATGTAAAAAGGATGGTACACAAGCATTTAGAACTGATGATTTAAATAATAATATTTTTAAATTTAGTAGAGATATTCTTGTTGAGTATAACGTTTCTGATTTAACTACTGATTATTATAATTATTATAATGTTGGTAATATTATTAATTATAAAAATAGAGTATATATTGCTAATTATAATGAACATACTGATAATGATGATAGGACTTTAAGTAACGGTAAAACATTAGAAGAAGCTGTTAAAGATATTACTATAAAACTTCGTAATAAAGCTGTTAATGCTTATTATAATGATTATACTACTGTCAATGCAGTTAGTGAAAAAGGTCCTTATTTTAAAATGGCTAGTCTTCAAATTACTGGTACTGCTGATTGGCAAATTAAAGATATTAATAAAGTATTTAATAATAATCAATATCCTTTTCGTACTTTTAGAACTTTATTTAATGATACAGTTATACAAGGTATTGCAGCACATGAATATTTAAAGATTAATTATAATGCTAAAATAAAAGTAGGTAGTAGAGGTAGTCATAATCTTAAAGAATATCTTGCTTGTCATTGTTTTATTATTCCTACAAGTTATAAATATGAAAATAATCAAGCTATTTATACTATGCCAAGTACAGTTAAAGTAGCTTGTTATGTTTATAATGGTGTTGGATTTACAGAAGATGCTGTATTTACTAGTGGACAAGTATTATTTGGTGATATTATATTTGATATTGATAATTGTAAAATGAGAATTACTCATTCTATTATTGAGCCTAGTTATGATTTTAATGAACGTAAAAAGAATGATACTCTTATTCCCGGAGAAGTATATAACTTTTTTATTCATTTTGTTGATAAATATGGTGATGCTAGTAGAGGATATAAATTGTCAAATAAAGATAAGTATATAAATAATATTGTTAATGATGGTTCTCATTGTACTATAATTACTTTTAATTGGAATAATCAAGGTAATGGTAATATTCCATATTGGGCTGTTATTAGTGGAGATATTCCAATATCTAGTATTAGTTCTAATGTTAAAAGGTATATTGCTAATCATAAAATTGTAGTTTATACTGCTGAACCAATAAATAATCCTACTACTAATATATTACTTAATAGTTCTGGTGAACTTGAAGCTACTAATAAAGATGAACTATATACTCTTATATCTAATTATTTTATTGATTATAAAGATAAAGATAAATACAATGATTTATATGTTTATCAAGTTATAAATAGTGGTAGTTATACTCCTTGTAGTAATCAAGTAATAGGTGCTATTGGTGTTGATAATGAAGCTAAGTTTGGTTATTATGAAAATATTAATGGTGATGAACTATTTAGAATACCTGATTTAATATTTGATTCTGAAGTTGTTGGCGGAGAACATATTAGAGATTTTGTATATAACATGAATAATACTTTTAATAAGTTTTATATTCGTGCTAATATTGATACTGTTTTATGGAATCAAATTAAAGAATTAGGTTATGTTGGATGGTTTATTAGTTATGAAAAAGTTGAACCTATTACTAGATATACTGGATTATTAACTAGAAAAGATTATTGTAATATAGCTAGTAATGTTACTTGGCAAGATGGTAGTTGGGGTACTAAACCTGGTTTTGTAGCTAATAATTTTACTAGTGATAAATGTTATTTATATAGTGGTCGATTTGATATTGATGATAGTATTAAATATGATTTTAATATTATTCGTATTGATGGTAAATGTAAATTTGAACCTTATAAAAAGAAACATGATGTAGTTGATATGGTAGTTAATACTACCTATCCTTATAGTTATAATATGCCAGTTATAGGTGTTATTAGTAGAAATGAATATAAACCTATTAATAATTATAAATTAGTAGTTGCTGATAGTGTTGCTGATAGTAGAGCTGGAAAAGGAACTGCTCTTGAAATGGATGATTATAAGGAATTACTGCTTGATGCTGAAACTATGTTTCTTGCAACAGTTCTTAATTGTACTAAAAATATTTATACTAGTAAAGAAAAAGAACTTATAAGACTTAATGACGTTTGTTATAATGGTGGAACTTATTCTATCGAACATGGGTATAATGGTAGAATGACTTACGATGGCGTTCTTGTTTATAATGATAATGGAGTTATAATGAATGAAGGTAATTATAAATTATATACTCCTACTAATAATCAATATTATTATAGTGGCGATGAACCATGTTGGTTTGATATTCCATTTAATGTTTATGTTCAATTTCCTCTTTATAGTGATAAATTCTTTGAAAGTAAATGTTTTAATAATGAACCTAGTAAGATAGCTTTTAGTATTAAAGAAGAAACTGAAAAGAAAAGTGTTGCTTTTGGTACATTTGTAGAACCTAAGAATAGTGTTGATTTATTTAAAGACCCTATTGGAAATGTTGACCAATATGTTCCTAAATTGTTAACTCAATATCGTAATGATATTATTAATATTACTCGTTTTGATAAAACTATAAGACGTAGTAATGTTATTCAAGATGAGAGTGAAGTTAACGCTTGGAGAATATTTCCTATTGAGGGCTATAAAAATATTACTGAAAATAAAGGTAGTATAACTAATTTAGTTGGAATTGGATATTATCTTTTAGTTCATACTCAACATAGTATGTTCATGTTTGATATAAGTGCAGCTCTTAAAACTAGAGATGAAAATGTTCAATTATATCAGCCAGATGCTTTTGAAGTTGATTATAAAGAAGTATTTACTAGTGATAAAGGTTATGGTGGATTGCAAGATGATTTATCTTATATAGTTGGTGAGTTTGGTTATATCTTTTATAATGATGATTTTAATAGATTTTATCAATTTGATGATGGTCAACTTAAAATAATGGATGAAGATATTAAACTATGGTTAGATAAATATCATCCTAATAAAGTTAGATTTGCTCATGATAAATTTAATAATCGTATTCTAATTAAGTTTGATTATACTTATAATAATGTTAATCCTAATACAAAAGAATCTATTATTGAAAGTCATAACGAAGTTATTAGTTTTAACTATAAAATAGGTAGTTTTATTAGTCTACATGATTATTATTTTAATAATGCTTGGTCTACTAAAACTAAATGTTATTTTCAAACTGAACATAATAATGATAGACTTAACTGTCCTCTCCATATATTTACTAATGAATATAATTATGGTAGGTTCAATACTCACATGGGTGATGACAGTAGAAGTCTATATCTAGTATCTAAACAAGAAGTTGGTGATGAACCTATATTAGTTCATAATAGTTATATTGATATTATGGTTAATGAATCTTATGAACTTATTAAATTTCTTGAATTTATTAAATATAAAGTTCGTAAGATATATATTCCTATTTATAGCGATAATATTAATAATCCTGTTGATTTAAGAGAACATCCTTATGCTGGTGATATACTTCGTATATTTAATGAAGATAATGATACTGATGATATAGATATTAATATTGATAAACTTAATGAATTTAATAAGTATAAAAAACCGTGGTATGAACTAACTCAATATAATTTTAATTATTTCCGTAATGCAATTAAAGAACATCCTAATACAGTAAGTGATAAACTTCGTAGAATATATGGTAATTATTTTGTAGTTCGTTTCATATTTAATAATTCAGATAATAAGCGCATTGAATTTGAAAGTCTTGAATGTGCTCAAACTCAATTTAGAAAATTATGATACAGTATAGAGATAGACAAAGACAAAAAGCTTTTATTGGTGCTATTATTGGTGCAGCCGCTAGTATTGCTGGTGGTATTATTAAAGGTAATAAGCAAAAGAAAGCTCAAGAAAAAGCTCAAGCTGAAGCTCAAGCTGCACAAGACCATAAAGATGCTTTACAAAATGCTCAAGCTTTAACTAGTGCTTATGCTAATCAAGATTATGTTGGTCAATATAATGATAAGCTTACTCTTAAATGTGGAGGTAGAGTTCGACGTAAAGCTGGTTTCGGTACTGAATTTGCTGATGCTCTTCCCGGTTTAGGTAATCTTGCTAGTTCTATTACAGGAGTTCAAGGACTTGGCGAATTAGGTACTGCAATAGGTCAAGGTATTTCTGCTAATCAACAAATTAATGAAAATAAACGTATTGCTCAAGAAGCTGAACAACGTAAGCAACTTCAATCTGGTCAACAGCAACTTAATATTACTTCTGATAAAATGACTAATCCAATGACTATGTATCAGCGTTCTAGTTTTATTAATAAATATAAATGTGGTGGACGTAGAAAAGCATGGATTGGTGCTGCTATTGGAGCTGCTGGAAGTTTAATTGGTGGTATGTTTGGCAATAAAGGTCAAGAACCTATTAAAGTTGAACAAGCTGACCAAGCTAGTTATAGTGCTCCTAAGACTGGTCTTGAACGTCCTGAATGGATTAATAATGGTAATGTTCAACCATCTATTATGCCTCAATCAGTATATCGAGATAGGCTTAAAACATATCGCTGTGGCGGTCTTAGACGCTAGTCTTTTGCTCTCTGTTGAATTATTATATATAGGTATGAACTATTAATCGGCTAATAGGCTATCGTTCAGCAGAGAGCCTTAAAATCAATCAAATTACAATTTCTCATTATATTATATAAAATGCCTAGAAAAGATAAAGTTATTCATATAAGTAATTTACCTAGTACATTTAGAGGTAATGTTACTCGTAATGGAAGATTTATTCAAAATGGTATTCCTCCAATTGGTGGAGCTTATGATAAAGTTGCTAAATCTACTGGTTTAATAAGACTTGGTAATGAATTTCTCTATAATGGTGTAAACAATTTAGTATCTAAAGATAATAGAGAAAAATTAATGAATAATACTGCTGGTAGACTTATTAATTATGTTAAAGATTTTAATAAAGAATCTCTTCCTAGTGATGATGAACTTGGACCAACATTTCCATTTAATATTATTCAAACTCCTAGAAGTAATGGAAGAAATCTTCCTCAAAAACAATATGCTGTTGGTGGTAAAATACCAAATGTAGTTGCTGGCGGTATTGCTCAACCTCTTGGTAATAATTTCTTTTATATGAATGGAAGAAAACATAGTCAAGGTGGTATTGATATTGGTCCTAGTGATAAAACTGGTATTGAAGTAGAAGGTGGTGAAGTAGTTGAAACTAATGGAAATGAACTTAAAGTTTATTCTGCACAACCTATTCTTAACGGTGCTAGTCCTGCTCAATTAGTTATGGGTGGAGCTAATCCTAATAAAGTATTTAAAGCTCAAGAAGATTTTAAAGATAGAAATAGAATTAATGATGATGGAACTAAATATAAAGAAGGTGGTAAAGTTTATCAAGCGCCTGATGAATATAAAAGACAAATCGCTGAAAGTGGTTCGATAATTATTGGTGGATATCCAACTATTGCTGGTAATAGAACTTATGGATTTATTAAAGGATTAACAAAAGCTTCTAGATTTGGAAGAACTACTACTAATATTATTAATTTAGGTAGACAAAAAGTTTATGATTTAGCTAATAAAATTGATAATACTTGGATTAATCAAGGGATTAAAGAAGTCTATAGAACAACTATTGGTAAACATGGTAGTAATATTCCTAGAACTATTGATTATATAAATAAAAATAATATAAATGAAAATAAAAAAGCTATGGGTGGATTAAGTAGAGATAAAGATTATGGTTCTAAAAAGAAACCTTATCCTAGTGTAGCTAAAAAAGATTTTGCTGGTGGACATAGAAGTTATCCTATTCCTACAAAAGCAGATGCTGTTGACGCTTTAAGACTTGCGGGATTACATGGACGTAGCGATGTTAAAGCTAAAGTTTATAATAAATATCCTGAACTTAGAAAAAAAGGTAATACAGGATTAATTGTAAGTATTAGCGGTAATGTTAAGAATGGATTAATTCATTCTCCATCCTCTACGGGGGGTCTACGCGATAAATTTGCTGTTGGTGGAAAACGGATTAATCGTCATGGAAGAACTTGGGAATATGATGAACAAATTGGAGCTTATGTTCCTATAACTAATAGAACTATTAATAGAACTTCTGCTTATCCTATTAATAAATCTGCTAGAGGAGAAACTATTGTTGGCAGTGATTATACTTTTAGAAATGGAAGATGGTCTAAAAATAATAATGTAAATACTAATACTAATAAACCTAATATTGATAATGGAAATCGTCGTCCTCAATATTATGCAGAACGTAGACTTCCTTTATTTGAAGATGGTACTGGTATTACTAGTGGTTTAATTAGAGCTGGTTGGAGTCATGGAAATAACAAAGGTGCTAGTATGAATAATACTAATATTCCAAGTTTATCTGCAACTAAATCTAGCGGGAAGACCCCCCGTAGAGGACGAAGTAAATCAAGTCAATCAACTCAATCTATTTCTACTAAAACTCCTCCTACTGCTGTTTATAATCGTAATCTACCAAAAGTAGAAGCTAGTATTCCTACTACTTTACCTGTTTCTACTAATACTCCTGCTAAAGGAACTACATCTTCCGATGGTAAAGGTCAAGGTAAATTTAAAAATCTTACTACTGCTGATTGGATTGGTTTAGGTAGTAATGTTGCTGGCAGTTTAGCTAGTTATTTTGCTAGTAAAAGAGCTATTAATAAAATGAGAGGTCCTGGTCAACCTACTCTTATTAGTGCTAATAAACTTAAAACTAAATATAATATTAATCCTCAACTTGATAGAATTAGAGAAAATAAATTTGAGGCTTATCGTGATATTGACTCTAATACTGCTAGTAGTCGCGTTAGTTTAGCTCGTAAACAACGAGTTCGTAATGCTGCTGGTCAAGCTGCTAATGAACTTTATGGTAATAAAGAAAATATAGAAACTAATCTTATTAATCAAGATAGACGTAATCAACAAAGCGTTCGTCAATTTAATGCTCAACAATACAATCAATATATAGATAGAAAAGCAGCATTTGATAATGGTATTAGAGAGGCTAAAGTAACTAATATTAATAATTTATTTAGTGGAATTAATGCTGGTATTCAAGATATGATTAGTAGATATGAAAATCGTAAAGCTTTAAATAATACTATTGGTGCTATGCGAGCATCTGCTCCTAATGTAGATGATAGAATTATGAGAGATGCTGGAGTTGATTATGATGAATTTATTATTCGTAAACGTAGAAAACTTGGAGGAAAACAATCATGCCGATAAATTTTTATACTCCTACTTTTAGACAACAAGTTAATCCTATTGACTTAAATGTCTTAGCTAGAACTTATAATACTCTTGAACAAGGACATCAACAAGCTATTCAAACTAAATCTCAGATTGATGCTCAACTTGCTCAATTAGATTTAAATGAAGCCGAAGATGCTTGGCGTCAAGAACAACTTAATAAAGTTCGTAATGCTCTTACTGAAAATATGCAATATGGTAATGCTTATTCTAGTCTTGATGATATAGTTGGAACTTATGGAGATATAACTTCAAGTCCTGGAATGATTGGTCGTTTACGTGCTCAACAAGATTATAAAGCTTATATGGATAATCTTGATAAACGTACTGATTTATCAGAAGATTATAAGAATTATTATCGTACTGTTAATAAATATAATTATCAAGATGTAACTGATAAGAATGGTAATGTCATTGGTGGAAGTAAATGGACTCCTATTGATAAAGAAGTTTCTGAAATTCCTATGAATCAAATACTTAATCAAGCACTTCAATGGGCTGCTAAAGAACAAGGCGGTGGTAGTCAAACAAGATGGCTTGATGCTAATGGAAAAGTTACTGATGATATTACTAAATCTGTTACAGGAGAGATTTATTCTCATACTAAAGGTGATTGGCAAAGGTTAAGTAAAGCTAAACTTGCTGAAGCTGTTAAAGCTGTTATTGAAAATACTCCTGGTGCTAAAGCTAGTCTTGAACAAGATTATAAGATTGCTAAATGGAAATATGACCAAAATGGTAGTAATCCTGATATAACAGATAAAAATGGTATTCTTCTTACTCCTGAACAATATCTTGCTAAACGTATTGACCCTTTCTATAATGCTGCAACTTTTTATAATCAAAGTAGTAATACTACTTATGGTGAAGCATGGAAAGCTCAATTAGCTTTAGCTAAACAAGCTGGACTAGGAAGTACAACTCAAAGAAAACAAGCTATTGATAATCTAACTTATAAAGGTACTCCTGTTCGTATTGATAATTTTATGCCTGCTCAAGCTCAAGCTGAAATTACTAGTAATAGACAATCAATAGCTGGATTACTTAATAAATATAATCCTGATATTAATATTGATTTAGGTACTGCTAATCCAGATGATATTAGAACTAGTATCATGACTAATATTACTAATCCATCTGATAGAGCATATGCTCTTAGTTATCTTAATGATATTATTGATAATCAAGAATATATTAATAGTCTTAAAGTTGGTAAATCACAAGATAGTATTGACGGATTTGATACATATAATTCTATTATTAGTTTAAGTGATTTACCTAGTAATAAATATTCTGATACATATAGTAAATATGTTAATCAGATATTTGGAGATAGTAGTTCTATTAGACAATATTTTAATAACGATGATGTTTATAACTCGTTTATTAATGCTCTTGGTGGAGAGAAAAAAGCTGCTAGTCTTGGAATAAGATTTGGTTCTGATGGTAATGGTTATAGATATGCTGAATTACCTAAAGATTATCATAAATCTATTTATAGTTTTGGTAAAGCTGTTAAAGAAGCTGAAGATACTAGAAATCCTTTAAATGCTTTTCTTAATTCTGCTAAGACTAGATTTTTTGGTTACGGTGATAAATTTGTTCGAGTTGACTCTAATGGTGAAGAACATCATGGTGGATTACCAACAGGTAATAAAGAACCTTATATTGGTTTGATTAATTATGTTGATTCTCTTAAATCTAAAAATGATGCTGTTCTTGATGGTGGACAAATAAATGCTTCTACTATTGGCATATCTGCAATGACTCCTGAACTTGCTGAACTTAATTTTGTTATGAGTTCTAATCCAGAAGCTGCTAGTAAATATGCTGCTCAAAAGAAACAATTAGAAGAACAAGCAATGAGCGCAATTAAAGCTGGAATTGATTTAACTCAAGGAGAAGCTTATATTACTAGCGAAAATGGAGTATATGAGCCTATGACTTCTGAAGATAGAAAAGCTTATACTGCTTATCTTAGAAGTGCTAAAGATAATGAAATTACACCAACTGTTGTTCGTGATCCAAAAACTGGTGATGTTGGAGTTCAAATTAATATTGCTGGTTATTACGATACAGAAGGTAAACTTAAAAGAGAACCTATTACTTTACTTGTAGGTAGTGGTGCTATTGATAGTTCTATTATTCAATCTTGGAATCAAGATACTTCTTGGAGAGCTGCTGGTAAAGTAGAAAATTATTATAATGCTAATAGACCTATTTCTCTTACTAATAATGCTGCATTTACTGGAATTGATAAATTTAAATTAGTACCCAATGGTGGAGGTTTTAATTTAATTAATTCTACTAATAATCAAACTATTGGTTTAGTAAGTAAAGAAAATGCTGTTGATATTGTAGATAATTTATCTCAATGGGAACAAACTGTAACTGCCGTTAAAGCTGGTATGACAGTAGATGAAAATGCTGTTAAAGCTATTCAACAAAATGTTGCTACTAAACTTGCTCAACTTAGTGGTAGTTCAGACCCTTATGTTATTCAATATTACTATGATGAATTAACTAATAATCTATATTAATATGGATGTATTAAAGTTTCTACAAGGTGGTAATAAAACACCTAATCCTGAATATAATCCTAAAACTAAAAAGGGGGCTATACAGCCTCCTACTTTAGTTGATTACAACCCTGGCACTTCTATTAGTGACCAGGGTCGTAGTCGTTTATTTAGTCGTATTGCTGGACAATCATATAATCTTAACCAATATGATATAGATAAATATGCTCCTTATGATGTTTATGTTAATCCTGTTGATGATCCAGAAAAACTTGATAAAGAACGTGCTGTTAATCAAAGTAATTGGGAACAAGGATTAAGAATGATTGGACAAATTGGTAATGAAATTACTGTTGGAACAGCTATTGGTTTTGCTGATTTAGCAGACGCATTTTATAATATGATTAGTGATAACCCTAATGATTATCAATCTGAAATAAGTTCTGGACTTGAATCTTTAAAAGAATCTATTAATGAAAGATTAGCTATATATCGAGAAAATCCTAATGCTGCATTTGATATTGGAGATTTTGCTTGGTGGGCTAGTAACGCTCCTAGTATAGCTAGTTCTTTAACTCTTATGGTTCCTAGTACTGGTCTTGCTAAAGGTGTTTCTTTATTAGGTAAAGGTATAAAGTTTAATAAATTAGCTAATAAAATGGCTAATGCTATTAATATGACGCAAAAGAGTAGAGCAATTACTAGTAGAATAGCAGAAGCTACTGCTATTGGAGTTCCTTCTCGTTATCTTGAAAATTATCAAGAAGCTAGACAAACTTATAATGATATTGAAGATTATTCTAAAACTCAACTTGCTAATATGAATGATAAACAAAGAGAAGAGTTTTATAATAATAATCCTAAATATAAAAATATGTCTGATGAAGAAGTAGCTAAAGATATTGCTAAAAATAGTGCTGATATTACTTTTGCAGAAGATTGGGCTAATGTTCTTTTCGATGTATGGCAAGTTTATAGTTTAAAAAACTTATGGAAAAATGCTTTAAGTGGTAATACAACTAGTTCTAGACTTAGAAATTTAAATACTGCATTTAATAGTAATATTGATGATGCTGCTGCAATTACTAATGCTTTAAGTAATAAAACTACTAAACAAGCTATTACTAGTACATTAAAAGATGTGGGGAATGATATTCTTCATGGTGTTAGAACTGAATGGACAGAAGGAGTTGAAGAAGCTATTAATTATATAGCTAGTCAAGATGGTTTATATAATGGTAAAAAAGTATTTGATAAAGATATTCCTCAACAAACTATTAAAGATTATCTTCAAGACCCAATGTTATGGGAACAAGCATTTTGGGGTGCTCTTGGTGGTGTTACTTTTAGTAGTGTTATGAATAAAGCTGGAGAATTTATTAATAAACGTCTTGATAAAGATTGGACTTCTGCTGAAAAACAAAGAGAGAATGAAATTCTTGGTCGCACTGCTACTTTTCAAGCCTATCAAGAAAGACTTAATAGTATTGCTAATGGTAAAAATCCATTTATAACTATTACTGATGAAAATGGTCAACAGGTTAATCCAGATATTATTACTGGTACTGAAGAAGAACTTCGTAATATAGCTGAAAAAGAATATATGGATAATATTATTATTAATTCTATGAACGCTGGTAATTTAGGACTTCTTGAAAGTTCTATTAATAGTAAAGAATTTAATGATAGTATTACTAATAAACTTGGATTACAACAACAAGAAAGTAGTGAACTTATTAATAGATTTAAAACTGAAATTAATAATCTTAAAAATGAATATAATACTACTTTAAATAAAGTTAATAGACTTGGTGGCGGATTTGAAGTTGGTCGTATTATAGCTACTCAAATGGTTCATGCTCGTAATCGTCAAGAAAATTATAATAATCTTCTTAATTGGGCTAATAATGTTTTAAATCAAGATATTACAAATAATCATATAGAAGATGTTGATATTACTTCTGCAAAGAATGGTATTTATCAACATATTATTGATAGTATTCAAAGAGATATTAAAACTATACAAGATAATGCTGCAATTAATAATTCAGTTAAACAAGAACGTATTGCTCAATTAAATGAACGTCTAGATGCTATTAATAAACTTTATATCCCTATTGATATTGAAAATAAAAATGATATTCAATCAGCTATTCAACTTCAAAAACAATATAATGAAGTATTTAAAGATTTAGCAGAAGTTGTTAATGCTGAAATTAATATTGAAGTTAATAAAAATCAACTTAATTTATCTGATGATAATATTAAATCTCGTATAACTTATCTTAATAATTTCTTTGATAATAGTCGTAAAAAAATTGTTAATAAAGCTATGGACGATTTACGTAATGCTTATAAACAATATGGAAAAGATTATGTTGACTCTGTTATTAAAGATGCTAATAATGGTAATAAACCTAATATAGATAAAGTTATTAGAGATGCTTATGCTGCACTTGATTTAAGTTCTAAAGGTAATGAACATCTTAAAAATACAATAGAACAATTAGCTGAAATTGCAGAGATTGAAAATGATGTTAATAATATTCCTAAAGAGGAAGAAGTAGTTCCTGTTAATCCTGATACTAATGAAAGTAATAATACTAATACAGATGATACTGAATCATCTCCATCCTCTACGGGGAGTATAGCGGAGCGAAGCGAAGCGGTTCTTAGTGAACCTACTAATATTGAACAACCTCAATCTCAAACTGAACAACCAGTTTCTCAAGAGCCTATTAGCACTCCTAAACCTGAAGTTACTAATACTTTACCAGATGATGAATTTGAACGCGGTCAAATAGGTACTGATTTAGTTTATGAAAGTATTGCTGATTTAGAAGATTCTCTTGGGCATGAATCAACTAGTAGTGATTTACTTAATGCAAGGCAATCTTTTATTGATAAACTTAGTCAAGCTGGATTTGAACAAACAGAAGCTACTGATATAGTTAATAATATTATTGATGGTCTTACAGGTGGTAGTTTATATAGTTCTGTTCAAGATGATAGTACAAGACGTTTATTACTTAATGCTACTTATGCTACAATTACAGGTAATGAACGTAATATAGAAGCTATTATGGATGATTTTGCTAATAGTATTGATAGTGAAGGTAATACTAGAGGTAAAATTGTTAACGGTAAAGTATATCTTAATATTGGTCAATTAGTTGAATATATAGATAGTATTACAGGAAATAAAATTATTAAAAATTATTTGTTTAATCAAATAAAAAACTATCTTTACGCAAGCACTAATAATCAAGGTAAATATCGTGCTACTGATGAATCAACTATTAAAAAACTTAATGCTAGACAATTTGTTCAATATGTAGATGGCATTGCTAAAGAACGTCTTGAAAGACTTCAAGTTGAATATACTAATAATGTTAATCTTAAGTATATAGTAGAGAATGAAAATGTTAAAGCGTTTACTTCTATTAAACAAGGTGATTATCTAGAAACTGAATATGATAGTAAACTTAGACGTATTAATATATTTGCTAATGGTACAATTATTGGTTATATAGGAGTTCCAAATATTGATAAGTTTGGTAATTATGATATGGTTAATCAAGGTTGGAAATATAATATTCATGCTGAAAATGGTCAAGTTGTTTCTCCACTTAAAGACGCTTTAATTAGTATTCTTGATGGTGATAGATTTGACGAAGAATTTATTGGTCATTTATATGAACTTGCTGTTAAAGAAGAAGTTACACAAGAAGAACTTGTTAATCTATTTAAAGAATTTGAAACTAAATATCCTGATATAGTTAGAGATTTTACTACTCCTGTTGCAAGTTTTGATTTAGCTGGGCATCTTGTTAATCTTACTAAATACATATTTAATCAGCCTTATGAAAATAGTCATGAAGCTAGTATTAATCGTTGGTTTAATAATCTTCTTAATAGTTATGACCAAGCTATTACAATAGTTAAAGGTGATTTTAAAGGTAAGATTAAAGCTGTTAATGTTAAATATGGAGTTCTTAATACTATTGATGATACTAATGGTGAATGGAATGATGTACAAGAAACAGTAGTTGGTTATGATGAAAATATTAACAAACTTGGTGTAGTTGTACAAGGTCAATTATATCTTAATGGAGAAAGTAAACCTACTATTATTGAAAATCTTACTACCAATGGTATGCCTGTTATTAGTATTCCAAGTAGTGATGGTACTTCTCTATATGCTTTTTGTAAACAAGTTCCATTAAATAGTAATCTACTTAAAGGTGATGCTCGACGTATTATTAATTCTATTAAGAATGAAGTTAATAATCTTTGTAGAGATTATATTAGTGGGCGAATAAGTTTTGGTGAACTTAAACAAAGTCTTGGAGATATATTTGGAAATAATAAACTTATTAATGGTGATAGAAATACTGGACTTCAAATTAGTATTAATCCTACTAATATAGGTTTTTATGTTAAAGGTGCACATTTTAATGGTAAAGATTATGCTTTTACTATTAATTCTGATGCTGGTAATTATAAACGTAATATTATTATTAATTCTCCTTATGTTGTTAATAGTGCTTTTAAAATAGGTAAAAGTTATGGAATTAATGCCAGTACTATTAATGAACTAGATAATGCTCTTCGTCCTGTTATTGATGAAATGTTTAACTATGCTCAATTTGCTATTAGTAAAGATTTTATTAATGATAGTACAAAAACTAATGATAGAACTAATAAATATATTTATCGTGAAAATGGTAAAACTATTATAAATATTAATGATAAAACTTATAGTTATAATAGTTATCAAGATTTTATTATTAGTAATGGTTTAGTTCGAACTAAATTAGCTAATACGAATACTGACGAAACTGCTGGTAATTGGCAAATAGATATTCATTCTAAACTTGATATTGCATACGAGCTTGAGGGTAGACCCCCCGTGGAGGATGGAGCAATACCTGAACAGCTATCAGAGTTCATGTTAGATGATACTATCAATGCTATTAATTTTAATGCTTTTGAGTCTGCTATAACATCTAAAAATTTAACTCATGGACTTAAAAAGTATTTTGCTAATGACCAAACTGCTATTGATTATATTGATGCTCTTCAAAAAATTGGTATATTACCTAAGAATATTCAAGTTATAGATAGTATTACTGATAATAATGGTAATAAAGTTAATGCTGTTTATCATCGTGATACTGATACAATTGAACTTAGTAGTTCTGCTATTGCAGGTCAAAGAGTTTATAGAGTTGTTAATATTATACTTCATGAAAATTTACATAGACAACTTTATACTAAATATAATACTGAACAAGCTCTTGCTTTAGTTAAACCTATATATGATAAATTTAAAGCTTGGCTTGATATTCAAGATGATGCTACTAAAGAAAGACTTAAACCTTATCTGTTTGAGAACTTTAATACAAGTGAAGCTCTTGAAGAATTTCTAGTTGAAAGTATTACTAGTAATGCTCTTATGACTGCACTTAATGAAATTAAATATGATAATAAAAAAGTTAATAAACGTAAGACTTTATTTAGTAGACTTCTTGAAGTTATTGCTGATATGTTAGGTATTAAAATTAATGAAAACAGTTTATTAGCTGCTGCTAGAGATGCTTATAAAGCTATTAAGAAAATGCCTAAAGAAAATAATCAAGAAGCTATTCAAGGAACTTTTCAATTTAAAGAAGAAACTATTAGTACAGAGCAAATTGAAAATCCTAATGAAGATAATAGTCAAGATTATAATTATAATAATGATAATCTTAATGATGGACTTGATATGTTTAGTAGTGTTGATGATGATGTGGTGAATATGGCAGAATTAACTAGCCGTTTATCAATACAACAACAGCCCGCATTTACCACTTTGCTTGACACAGGACGCATTAGTTTTAGCTGTATGTAGAATTAATCGAGCAAAGATAAAAGTCGCTTAAAACGAAAGAAAATAGCCTCTATGACGATGTAATTAAATTTTACTTTACATTAGTCATAGAGGTGTTGCTATTAATGAATTTAAACTTAAATATAAACTTATGAGTTGTGGAAATATTAAACTTATAGGATATAATAATCTTAATAATGTTATTATTAAAGAACATGGTTCTAATAATGCTGATTATTATAGTCTTATAGCTATGGTAGAAGACCCAATCTTTAAGAAGATTGTAGCCGATAAAGGTATTAATGTTAAAACTTCTGGTAGACAAGCATATAATGCTCTTCTTGAAGCTAGAGCTATTAAACTTCGTAATATGGATGATATAGCTTCTGTTGCTGAAAAAGAAGAACGTGGTTTGTTTAGTACAATTAAAGCTAGAGATACAGCTATTACTTATATGGCTGATATTATGAACAAACTTAGTTTTAATTTTCTATATAATGGTGCTCCATTAAATTTTAATGAAATTAAAAAACGTACTAATGAAACTGTTATTAATGCTGGATTCAAACGTGCTAAAAAATTGGCTGAAAATGATGAAACTAGAAGTAATGAACTTAATAGTTTTATTAATAGTCCAAATCCTGCTACTAAAATTAATGGTCTTGGAGCATTTCTTCGTAGATATGGTGATGCTAAAGATTTTAATTATGGAGCATTACTGCGTTCTCTAACTAATACTGAATTTAATGAAGCTCTTTTTAATAATAAAAATGTTGCTAAACTTATTAAAAGAGATGAATTATATCAAACTACTGATTATGAAGAATTAGGCGGATATCTTGATGAAACTTCTACTGAAGGTGATGAAAATAGTATAGATGATGGTATTGATTTAATGACTCAACTTTGGAATTTAAGTATTGGTGAAGTTAAAGATTTTAATAAACACGTAGAAGAAGTTATTAAGTATCATCTTGCAAGTTTACCTAAACTTACTGCTGCTTCTAAACTTGATAATGGAAGTTATCCTTTTGATACTAATAATGAATTAGGTGTTATTACTTTTGCTGATGCTAATTATTTATCTAAAATATTATATGCTAGTGCTGATACTAGTAATGTAGATAATTTTATAGCTAGTCTTAAACGTATATCTGAAACTATTCCAAATTGTGAATGTTTAATTCAATTACATGATTTACTTAGCAAAAATAAAGTATTTGCTAATAAGTATATGATGGTGTTTAATAAACCTATTATATCTAAAATTGAAACGTATATTCAAACTGATTCTAATGGTAATAGTTATGTTCGTGCTCGTATAACTAATCCTAATACTGATTCCCGCACTATTTTACAGAATACTTTTTATAATAATGTTAAGAATAATATTATTACTAATCGTGTTCCTGCTGCTCGTGAAAAGTTTCGTATATATGATAGATATAAAAACACACCTCATGCTAATCTTTATTTATATGATGCTTTTAAAGAAATATTTCCAGATATTAATCAAGCTAGTTTTAATTTAGCTATTGCTAAGATTGGTCGTGTTGCTATGGCTAATAATCTTATTAACTTTGCTAATGTTATTAATCGTACAGTTGAAAACTATAATAAATATGTAGAAGCACTTAAAAAGGATAAAGGAACTAAAATGCCTGATAGTTTTATTAATAGAGGTGATACTTCTATTATATATCAAATGGCTGATGTTTTTAAAGATATTATTTATATTCCTGTTGAACTTAATTCTCGTAATCCTGAAGGTAATTTAAGTTCTGATGTTATTAATAGAAGTTTTATTACTAATATTGCTAAAATAATTAATGATGATAAATCTACTGTTGAAGAACAAAACGCTATGGCTGAAGCTTATGCTAGACAAAAGTTTGCTAGTCATCAATATGATTATAGTAATTTACTTCTTGAACATAGAGATAGTAATGGTAATATAATTAATTATGGACTATTTAGAAGAGTTGGAAATGGAATCCCTAAACTTACTGAATATGCTCGTAGTATGTTTAAAACTTCTCTTCTTAATGGTATTAGTGAACTAGATAATAACAGTAATGATTTATATCGTAGTATGAGTGACGGTGATTATTTAATTACTGCTATGGGATTATTTATGACTGATATTAATAATTCTGAAACTCCTACTGCTAATTATTTACTTCCAATACCTAGTGATGCTCCTAAAAACTTTACTATTACTGCTCCTAGATATAGTCTTGATAGATTGCGAAGTCAATTAGAAGATGGAACTAAAATTATAAATAGAGAACATCCATTATTTAAACAATATTATAATATAGCTATTCAAGAACTTACTAATATGGCTCAAGCTGTTAATGTAATGTTTAAGACTAATGCTAATGGTAATCCTATTTTAACGAATGGAGATTTTGAATTTAGTGATACTTATAATAATAAACCTGAACATTTTTATAATCAATACCATAAAGATGGAAAAGGTAATATATTTACTACTAAAGATGGACATAAAGTTTTAGCTGGCAGAGTATTTAGTTTTAAACGTTTAGTTAGTAAAATTACTCCTAATAGTAATGGAGCATTTAATGAACTAATTGGGTATGGTAAGACTATTGACATCCTCTACGGGGGGTCTACACATGGACTTAAATATATTAATAATCAAGTAGTTCTTAATGCAGAACAACGTACAGCTGTTGAAAATGCTGTTGCTGCTTGGTTAAATGAGTATATAAATAATGGTTATAAAGAACTTAAAAATAAATATGGTACATTTATTGATGATAGAATTAATAACGAATCTTTAGCTGAATTTCTTGTTAATGACTATCTTGTTAGAGATAGTATGTACGATATGTACGGTGGTGACCAAAGTTTTTATAAAAATGGTCAAGCCATTCTAAAACGTATTAAAGAAGTACAAGCTAGTGGTAATCCTTTTGGTAATACAGACTTTACTAAAAATGATTTAGATATAGCTACTAATTTATATGATGTAACAATTAATGGCAATGCTGTTACTGTACCTTATACTGTTAATGGAGTTGCTAAACGTAAAAAAGTAGTTCTACAAGATAAATTTAGAGGTGTTACTATTTATAATACATTTAAAGCTTCTGATAAAGTTGTTATTGATAGACTTGATGACCAACTTAAAAAAGCTGGGCTTGATAAAAAAGACAGAGAACGAATACTAGAACCGTTTAAAGGAGGAGTTAATGCTAATGATGCTCAATCTTATATTACTATTGAAGAATGGATTCGTCGTATTACTGCTGCTGGTGAATTAGATAAATATGCTGGACTTATTCAAAGTCTTACAGATGATACTCCAATAGATAAAATTGATTGGACTAAATTTGCTAATAAAGTTCAAATTCAAAAGAATTTCTATTATGATTTATATTATGATACTACTGTTGGTATTGAAGTTCCTAGACAAGTAAAAAATGCTGAGTTTGTTCTTATTCCTAAACTTATTAAAGGAACAGAACTTGAAAAAGTCTATAATATAATGACTAATAGAGGTATTCATCAAATTAATACTGTTGAAACTGTTAAAGTTGCACAACATAATAGAATGACACTTTGGAATAACGATGGTGTTTTAACTGATGAAGCACTTAAAGAATTTGATGATAAAGTATTTGAAAATTCTGAATTATTTAGTTATAATTATCTTTATCGCCAACAAGAAGTTCCTCAACATATGGTTGATGCTAGTAATAAAGCTGCTATTCAGATTATGAAGAAAATGCTTGATAATCTTCCTAATCGAACTGAACTTAATGAACTTAAAAATAAAGTATTTAATAATTATGTAGCTAATATTAAAAATAGTTTTGAAAAAACTTGTGCTGAACTTGGTATTGAATTAGATAGTAATGGTCATATTGATTTAAATTCTAATGGTACTATTAAAAATCTTAATCGTTTTGTATTTTTTGATAGATTTAAAGAAAATGCTCAACAACAAGGAGTTGAGAAAGCTCTTCTTGAATTTTTTGATTTAGATAGTGCTGGATTTAATAATCTTCCTTTATTCTTATCTAATATTAATAGTAAACTAGAAAGTATTGCTAATAGTTATTTTAATACTAATATTACTAGACAACTTATTAGTGGTTGGCACGCTGCTCAGCTATCTGATTTTGGATTTAAAGTTGATAAACAAACTAAAACAGATAGTAAACTTCAATATAAAAAGATTGGAGAAGTTGATGGAACTCCTGTTTATTATACTGAAATTAAACTTCCTAGATGGAGTAATAAACTTAAAGGATTAAATATTGAACAAGTTCCTGATAGCTTACGTACTATGATTGGTTATCGTATTCCTACTGAAGGTAAACAATCTATATGTATTATGTATGTTAAAGAGTTTCTTCCAGATGCTTATGGTAGTACTGTTGTTGTTCCCGATGAATGGGTTACTCAAACTGGTTCTGACTTTGACGTTGATAGTGTTTATGGTATGTCTAAAACATTTAATCTTGTCAAAGGTATTCCAACTGAAATTACTCATGCTAGATATACTAAAGATGAAGTAGGATATATTAATTATGTTAAAGATAATGTAGATAAAGCTAGTCGTAAGATTCTTGGTAAAACTTATAATAAACAAGGTAATATTAGAGCTTCTTTAAAAAATAGCGAAGATGCTATTAATGCTACTCTTGAAGGTTATAGTGGTAATCTTAAAGTTGTTGAAAAAATTGCTAATGATGGTGGACTTAAGTCTTACGAATCATACTTAAAACTCCCCGTGGAGGATACAAGTAGTCAAGCTGCTAGAACTAATGCTATTATTCAATCATTTATTGATATACTTAATAATCCTGCTGCATTTGAAGAAAATACTACTACTTCTAACTTTGAAAATGTTAAAGAAGCTAATGAAACTTATGCAGAAATAGTTGGTGCTAATAAAACAACTGTTGCTCCTAGTGATTTCTTTACTCAACTTGATTGGTTTGATGCTGCTACATCTGGTATTAAACTTAAAGGTATTAGTGTTAATAGAGATACTTTTATGAGTATTGGTAATGTTACTAAGGCTAATCATAGTGAAGGTATTAAAGTTATGTACACTACTGATGTGATTAGTGAGCAAGAAGCTGTTAATAGATATGGTAAAGAAAATGTTGAAACTATTGGTAGTAAACATATTCGTATTACTCATAAGAATTTTGGTTGGTCTGGAGATGATAAGAATGTTGATGGTTATTTGATTAATCCTTATAGTTCTCAAACTACTGCTCATATTCTTGATGTTATGAAAGAGGGAGCTATACATAATGAAAATACTTATACGTTTAATGCTTTTAAAACTATTGTTGATTTTGGAAGTAATTATGATACTGCTATTGGATTTATGTGGCAACCTGCTATTGATATACTAGTTCGTAAATGGAAAGAAACTAATAGTGTTCTTGCGGAAGGTACTAAAAATCCGCTTACTGAAGCTATTAGAGAAGTTGCTCATAGTCTTGGTTTTGGTGAAAAAGTTAATTTTGCTGGACGTAAAAAGCTAATTGATATTATTAATGAAAGTTATGGTGAAACTTTCAAGAAATTATTCAATTTAAGCGTTTCTGACGCATTTTCATCACCTGACCTTATATTTTCATCAGACGCATATAAATCTCGTCTTAGAGGGGAAATGAATGGCGTTCAGCAGGCTTTATTTGACCTTTATGTTCTAGCACAATTCAATCGGCTAAACTCAATCGGACAGGATATAAGTAATAATCTTAATATTCTTAGTGCTGATAAATATGGTGCTAAACAAAGTTTTTATGCTAGTGATAAAGTATTTAGAGATGCTAGAACTGTTATTGAGAATAGTAATATTTATGCTCCATCCTCTACGGGGGGTCAAACCTTGCTGTTGGAGAGTGTCTTTCCTGATATTAGCGGTGGTATAAATGCGTTTATTAAATCAGATATATCTAGAAGTAGTTATCCTAGTTTAGCTGCATTTTTACAAATGAGCACTGCTCTTAGTGTTAAAGCTACTCAACAAGTGTTTGAAACTGCTAATCCTGTATTTATTGATTATGTATATAGAATAGCAGAATGGACTAAAGGTGGAATAATGACTGAAAAATTATATAATGACTATAAAGATTATCTTATTAATAAACTAGAAGTAGGTAATAATGGTAGTTCTTATCTTAATTTACCTGTTACTATTGTTAATGGTGATTTTGTTCATCCTAAATATATTAAAGAATATGGTACTGGTCAATCTAGAGCTTTAGAAGTTGGTAGAGTTAGTGGTACATTAGTTAATATTAAAACTGATGATGTTGTAGTTAAAAATATATTTGAACCTACACAAACTGAAATTGATGTATTTGCTAGACTTACACCTGCTCAAAAAGTTGATTGGATTAAACGTAACTTTAGTCAAGATGGTAGTATATTTGAACATATTGAAATAGTTGCTAATGATGAAAGAAGCAATCGTCGTAATATAAATATTCAATATATTAATTATATACAAGGTGATATTACTAATGATGAAGCTCATAGATTATTTGATAGAGCTTGGAATCATCCTAATCCTTTCATTAAACTTACAGCTCTTGATTTAGTTAAATATGCTTTTATTGTTGAAGGTCATAAATTTAGAACTAGAAATATTAGTAGACTTATAAGTAATACTCCACTTAGAGGATTGAGTGATGGTGGAATAGCTATTGGAGATATAGCTATGAAAGGTATTAATAGTTATGGTTTTGTTGATAAAGATAATGTTGAAGATATAATTGGTTTTATTCGTAAGAATTATAATAGTTTTAACTGTCCTAGTTATACGTTTAAAAGACTTACTAATAATAAAATTAATTATAATTTAAAACATAATGGTATTATTACTTTTAATGGTCAAGAAAATCTTGATAATATAGGAATAATAAGAAATGGAGATGCTGTTAATATTATTAGAATTAATAGAAATTTATATATTAAAGGAACTTATGATGGTACTTTAGCTTATTATCCTATTGATAGACTTGAATCATTTGAAACTTATAATAGTATTGAGCCTAGTATTATAGCTAATAATAATATTCATAAACCATTAGCTGTTCTCCTTTATGATGGTCTTACTCAACAAGAAAAAAGAGATAAGTTTATTGATGGTATTAAAGATAATATTAATGAAGCTGTAAATAAAGGTTATAAAGAAGTTCCTGAACTATATGGTAAATATATATCTGATGAGTATTTCCAACCTTTTATGAATACTCCTTTTGAGAATAATACTATATATACTATTAATGATAAATTTTATCTTAACATTAATGGAACTACTGCTATTAATTTAAGCGATGATTTACAGCAATATAAAGCTAAATATCCTAATATTGAAGATAGTAAACTTGGATTATTTATTGAAATTAATGAAAATGAAATAGATAGAGTTACAAGTAATACTGATAGATATAGTAGTGTTGATGATCAAACTCCTATTGGTAGATTTGCTAAAAATGCAAGTTTAATTATTTCAAGAGCTGTTCGTCATGGACAACCTGCGGCTCAGAATGTTCTTAATGCTTTAAATAATGCTGAAATTAACTATCTTGATAGTAGTAGTCTTTCTGATAATTCTGAATTTTCATTATCAGTTATAGCTAATTATATAGATGTGGAAGCTAATAATATTCTTAACGATATCAATCGTTTTATTAAAATTGATGGTATTGATAAACCTATTAATGATAAAGATGTTATTGGTAAAGTTCTTAAAGATGAACAACTTCAAAATCGTTTCTTAGATGTTATTCTTAGTGCTAATACATTTAAGAATAAATATAAACTTATTAGTGAAATTGATATTGATAGTACAAATCTTGATGATAAAACTAAAGAGAATATTAGAAAGATTCAAAAACTAGTTAATCAAGTTGATTCTAATACTACTGTGCATTTTGCTAGAAAAGATTGGTTTGAAAGATGGATTCAATTACGCACTACCAATCCTAATTATATAAGCGGTCTTATGAAAGAATTTGATGCTTATGGAGATACTGGATTTATGGATTATTGGATACAAGATATTCGTGCTAATCGTAACTTTGTATTGCAGAATATACTTAAAGATGTAATGGGTACTGTTGAAGAAGGTCGTCTTAATGGTATTAAAGAGTCTAATGACTTTAGAAACTATCTTAAAGAAATTAAATCCAGAGCTGCTAAAGCTGGTAAATCTGTTAGTCTTGATAGTATAATTGATGATGATGGTAGATTAATTCAACCTAATAATCCTATTTGGGAAGAAAAGATGAAGAAATATAGAGATGCTGCTATTGAAGCTGAACAAAAATTTGGTATAAATAGTGTTGAACATCTTATTGCTCTATCTAATAAAGCTAAGTTTATTGATATGACTACTATTCATCAGCTTAAACCAATTACTGTTCAAGATGAAGATGGTAATAATGTTACTATTGAATATTCTACTTATATTATAAATCTTGAAAGAAGCCTTCTTAGTCTTAAAAAAGGAGATGATGGTATTCCTAAAGAATTTGCTGAATATAAAAGACTTAATAGTAGAATACGAGATATTCTAAGCCAAGCTACTGATAATGTTACTACACAAAGTCAAGATGAAGAACTTGGACGTATATATGCTCAAATGGATAGTCTTACTAGTCTTTATGATGAAGATGGTAATAAAAAGATTGGTCATGATTTAAATGTAGCTGAAAGACTTCGTGCTTATCAAACTAATATTCGTAAAGTTAAAGAAATGTTTTATGATAAGCAAGCTAAAGAAGGGTTTGATTCTAAACTTAAAGAACAACTTTCTATTATTAGTAAATATGAAAGTCAACGTGATGCTAATGGTAATCTTCTTATTAGTATGGAAGAACTTATGAAAGTTCCTGAATATTATGAAGCTAAAGAATGGATTCGTAAGAATACTAGATATATTCTTGATATTAAAGATATAGAAGATTTAAATTGGGCGTTTGAAGAACTTAAAGATGCTAATAAAGGTAATAGTGTTCTTAATGTTGCCATCAAAGAATTTCAAGCTAAAGATGAATTTAATGTAGTTGATGGACGTAAAATACCTGAAGAACGTGCAGCTCTTATAAAAGCTGAAACAGTTAGAAAATATAAATATACTAAAGGTAATGGTATGCCTTATGTTGGTATTATTCGTTCTGCTGAAGATGAACTTAGAATTTATCGTGCTGATTTCTATAATTATCTTACTGGTAATAAATCTAAGAGCGAAGAAGAAATTAATGTAGGAGAAGCTATTAATAAAATACTTGAAAAATATTTTGATAATGCTACTAGAACTCTTAATACTGCTGATGTTAGTCAGGAAGATTTAGAACAACTTAAAACTGGCTTTGAAGTATTTAATGAAATTACTAGAGGAGAAAAGAGTACTGATAAAGCTAAAGCAAAACGTGTTGCTGAATTTATTGAAAGTGAATGTGATGTTACTTATAATTGGAAGCAATATGAACTTGATAAAAATAGAGCTTTTGCTAAAGGTAAAAAGTATTATGATAAATGGCTAGAAGTATTTAGTGAACAAGTTGAAGAAAATGGAACTATTGCAGAAAGACCTAATCGAACTATTTATGGTATTATTAAACCTAAAGATTTAGATAAATGGACTGATATTGATAGAACTGCTGCAATTAATATTCTTCAAAAAAGAACTAGAGAAACTACTACTCAATATTATTATATGAAAGAAAGAGAAGTTCTTGACAAATATGGTATTGATAGTGTTGAATATAAACAATGGTATAGAGATAATCATTATTTTGACCCTTATACTCGTACTATTAAACCTATTCGTATTTGGACTACTATGCAAATGATTAAAGACGATGGTTCAGCTGTTGTTGGTAATTATGAACCTCGTATTAATCAAATGCACATTACTCCTAAAGAAGAACTTATTAATCCAGAATATAGTAGTTTTGTTAATAAATATAAAGTAGGAACAGGATATGATAATCCTAATTATACTAATCTTAATGAGTATCAACTTGAACTTATGAATAAAGTAAATGAACTTATGAAAAAGTATTGTTTTACTAATAGTAATAAGAGATATGTTGATATGGGTTATCTTCCAGCTTTACCTAAATCTAAAGATATGACTGTTAAAGATTACTTTGAACAAGCTCTTAGTTTTCTTGGTTGGACTGCTAATGTTCCTAATAATACTGGATGGAGAAATAATGAAGATTTAACTTTTGATAAAGATTATGATATTCCTAATCCTAGATTAATTCAATTAGTTAATAAAGATACTCAACAGTTGCCTACTATACCTAAATTTAAAGAGCCTAATGAAAGTGATGAAGAATTTAGTAAACGTAAAGCTGCTGCTATTAAAGCTAGAGATGAGATTATTGAAAAGAATAATAAAATTCATAATGATATTCTTAATCGTAATTGGGAAGAAGTATTTAATAGTTTCTTAATTGAAAGTAATAGATATAATGCTATTAAAACAGTTAAAAATCTTCTTTATACTGCTGACCAAATTATTACTAGTAATACTGCTTACGATATAAATTATAAAGGTAGTATAAGTGAAAATAGAGAAGCTAGTGCTGGTGGAGAAATTGAATATAAACAAGAACAACAAACTAGAACTAGTGCACATCTTAGAAGTTTTATACGTCGTCTTGTATTTGAACAATATAAGGATAATAAAACTCCTAATCTAGTTAAACTTGGTTCTCTTGCTCAAAACATTGCTGGTAGTAAATATATGATGATGAATATTACTGGTGGTATTGCTAACGTTCTTACTGGTTCTAGTAATATATTTATGGAACGAGCTGCTGGTGAATATATTAATCTTAAAGATTGGGAACTTGGCAAATCTGAATGGGTTAAAGGAACAGTTAGTTATATGGCTAATATGTATAGTGAAAATAGTAGTACACTTCAGGATGCTATTATTAAACTTAGTCATGTAGTTGATTTTGATAGAGTAACTGAAGTTAGTACTGCGGAAGGTCTTAAAGAAAATATTCGTAGAGTTCGTGGATTATTATTTAGTCCTCAATCTGTTGGTGAACATTATATGCAGAATGTTATGTTATTCGCTATGCTTAAATCTCATAGACTTGTTGATAATGGTAGAGGTGGTTATGATATAATGAGTAAAGAAATGTATCATCGTAAAGCTGAACAAGATGCTCTTATGTCTGTAATAAATACTCCCCGTGGAGGAGAGAGCCAATCTCTTCTTGAACAATTCAATAAGTTCATGGATGATGCTAAAGCTGATAATAAAAAACGAGCTAAATATAATCTATTTAAAGCTAATCCTATATTTGATTTTGTTAAAACTTATCTTAATGAAGAACAACAAAGAGAATATATAGCTAAACGTAAAGAACTTATTAAGAATATTGATAAGGAGTTTGCTAAACTTCCAGATATTTATAATCAATTTGAACTTAAAGATGGAATTGCTCAAATAAAACCTGATAGTAAACTTACTCTTAAAGAATATGCTAAATTTATTGATAAAGTTCGTGAAGTAAATAAGAAAGTTCATGGTGTTTATGATAAACTTGGTTCTGCTAATATTGAACAACATTGGTGGGGTGGTATGGTTATGCAATATCATAAACATCTTTATCCCGGTTTTAAGAAACGTTATCGTTGGAATGGCTATTATAATGAAACTTTAGGTACTATTGAAAAAGGTAGTTATACTAGTCTTTATGATTATTTAACTATTCCATTTAAAGAAAGTAACGTAGGAGAAGTTAATAATGTTAGTGATGTTCTTAAAGCATTTCAAATTTATGGTAAGAATTTACTTTCATTTGCTGTTAATTTCAAACTTAACTATGAACTTCTTCCTGAACATGAAAAAGCAAATATTAGACGTAATTTAGGTGATTTACTTTATGTAGGTGCTGCTATTATTGGAGCAATTGCTATAACTGGTATGGGTGGCGATGATGATGAAAGTATTATGTATAATCTTATGCTTTATCATGCTGACCGTCTTGCTTCTGAAGCTGCTTCATTTACTCAATTTGGTGCTTATGCTGAAGGTAAAAAGTTATGGTCTAGTCCTGTTGCTATTGGACAAACTATTAATGACTTAATTGGCACTACTGCTATGGCTGCTAGATTACTTATTGAAGAAGATTTCACTGAGGAATATACTACTGGTAGATATAAAGGTATGAATAAGTTTGAAGTTATGGCTATTCGTAATATACCTGTTGTTCGTAGTATTAATCGAGTTCTTGATTTGCCTAATAATAATAGTTATTATAAACTTGATGAAAATATACTTAGTATTATACCTTATAAAGATATAGCTAAAGATATATTTGAATAAGCTGGACTTGAATCTAGTAAAAAAGAAGGGCTTGCCTATGGTATTACTACCTAGACAAGCCCTATTTCTTTTATCTTAATTAAAACCATCATCATTATTACCAATAACACACATAAGAATAATAAAAACTATAATACCAATAACAAATAGTTTTCCACTATACTTATCCATAGCTTCATTATCACTAATATTATTAGCAACAGCCAATAGTTTAACACCACCAAATATAATCCCAAGAAGAACAATAAATGCAACCATAATTATAATATATTTAAGTTTAACAATAAGATAAAAATAAACCTCAGTAGTAAGACTAGCTTAGCTACCGAGGTTTCAATCGTGCCAACGATTATAAGTTTAAGGATTAGTAGAACGCTCCGCTTCGCTACGCTCAACTCCCCGTAGAGGATGGAATAGACCAGTATTCATTCAATCAATATAATCATTATCATTAATAACTATACTAATATTACTAGCACAACTACCATTCCATCCTCTACGGGGAGTATAGCGAAGAGTGTGTAGCACTCGTAGCGGTTCCAAGCTAATCATCAAATTAAATAAAGCCAGCTCTATTAGAGCCAGCTTTAAGTATAACATATAAACCATTAGCATTAATACTATTTACTTCTTTAGTCCATATTTAGCCCATTGAAGAACAAATCCAAGACCTTCCCAAATTTTATCTTCAGCTTTAATTTGAGCATAAGTAGCACCAACATTTAAATCAAAGTTTTCAGGTTTTACACAAGCTGCTTGACCATGAACTTCAAATCCAGTAAGACAAGTAAGAGTAGTATTAGTTGTTTTAGTACCAACTTTTATACTTTCAATATTACTAATAAATCTCTTAATGTCATCTTTTCTAAGAATATCTCCAGCAGGATCTTCAAGTTTATAATAAGCTTTCTCAAACTCTTTAGCAGGACTCCAAGATTTATATCCATCTGGATAAGTTACTTCATAACCATCTTCTTCAAAAGAATGATTACCAATTTTATAACCTTTGTCATTTGCTTCACGAGCTGTCATAGGAACAGCTTCAATCATTTTAACTCCAATAAATTTAGCCATAATTTTAAAATTTAATTATTTATTTAATAGTAGTAGTAATTATTACAAATCTATCATCTACCGGTTCAACATCAATAGCCTGAAATTCTTTATATTCAGTATCTTCAACTAAAACAAGTTTATCTTCATCAAATTGTTGAAGTTTATCTATAAGTTCTTTAACTGTCATAGCTTTAAAATTTAATTAATCACTAACTATTATAACTTCTCCACAATTATTACTATAATCACATATTTCATTAATAGAATTAATATCACCATTATAATCAATATATACTATTGATTCTTCATCGCAAGTTTTAAGCATTTCTATAAGTTCTTTAACTGTCATAGTTTATTCTTTTTCAAGTTTATTAATAATATCTTTAATATAATCACTAGGAAAACTACCTTCAAGTCGAGCTAATTCTTTTCTTTTATAATCATTATCGACTTTAGTAATAACAGTAGTAGGAAATTTAGTAATTTCTTTTCTTAGAATATCATCTAGATTTGTATTACGAATATTAAGAGTAATATCACAATTAGCTTCATTAATAGCATCAGTTATATTTTTAATTGCTATTTTACAAGCGTCACAACCATCTCTAGTAAAACAATCAATACGTATCATAACACAATAGCATTATTTTTAACAGCTTCTTTAATAGTATTAGGAACTCTAAGAAGAGTATTCTTAATCATTTCAGTAGTAAGACTATCAGAATATACATAAGTAGCATAAGTTCTCCAACTATCTTTAATTACAACAGCAAACTTATTAGGATTATCAACATTAGTTTGAATATATTCTACTTTAGTATTCTGATATTTCCACATCCAAGCAATAGCATCAGCACACTTAGCACGAGTTATACAATCATGTTCATCAATAAATGCTTCAACAAATATATTATTTGTTTGTCTTGTAGGTTCATCTCCAGTAAGATAATTAATATCATTACGAAGTTCTTCCCAAGTAACAGAATTACTATATCTTTTATATTCTGTATCATCTCGATATATAATACAAGTAGGATATTCAGTAATATTCTTACCAGCAACAGCCTTTTCAAGTATCATATCTTCAAGAATAAGATGGTCAGGAAGATTTTTAAAATTACATTGAACATTAGTACCAAATAAAGCTATATCAATAGCTTCCCGCATAGCTTCTGTTTTATCTTTATCAGCACTTTTATAATAAAATTCAATTTTAACCATAGTATTTGTATAATATAATGAGAATTTATAAAATTAGCTATTTTAAAGCCCTAGATTGAATGATATTCATATCGTGATAGATTAATCACAATAACAATTAAAATTCAATGTAGGGCAAAAAAATCATATCTATGACTGTCCTAGCAGCTTGCAAAGATACTTTCTAATAGTGTAATCGCTTTGCACACCATGTAGAATATCACCATTACAATAAGCAGTAGGAGCATCACTAATACCAATACTACGCGCTTCTTGTCTACCAGTATCAGTATATAGATTATGCCTAATAAGATTAAACCTACCGGCAAACTCAGGAAGAGCAAGAGCTTTATGAAGCCTTTCTTCAAAAAGTTTACTAACATTACAATCAGGTAAATAAAACAAGATTAACTTTTTCATAGATAAACTTCATTACCTTCAACTTTAGCATCACTAAACTGACTTTTAAAACTTTCAACACTTCTACACCATAAAGGTTCAAGTCCATCAACTTTATAAATAACAGCAGGAATCCATTCACCTGTATCTGGATGTTTCATTTTAGTAATACTAATAATTATATATTCATTAGATGTTTTATTATGAATATAACGAGCACCAACTTTAAGCTTTAGCTGCTCCGCCTGTTCCTTCTCCAAATCCTTTGTTTCCACGTTCACTTTCTCCTAATTCTTCAATAGATTTAACTTCTTTCCAAGTAATTCTTTGAGCACTATTAATAATAAGTTGACAACATCTATCTTTACCATCACAATTATATGGCGGAGTAGAAAGTTTACCAAGAATATTAGTAGTTGTAGCTCTAACATTATTAAGTTTAAGTCTAGCATTACCAACCATACTATCAGGTAAATACATATGTTCTCTCAATTTATCAACTATTTCAGCAAGAGTAGATACAGCATGAACTAAATCTCTAGAAGTACGATTTTTAAAAATAATAAGAAGTTCTCCACGATAACCCCAATCAAGAGTACCAGGAGCATTAGGCATATAAAAGTCAGATTTAGTAAGATTACTTCTAGGACGTAAAGACATTTCATTAGGTTCACCATTAGCATCATCTCCAATATTAAATGCTAAACCTGTATGATAGATAAATCTATCTTTATCTTTATCATATTCACAATGAATAGGATAAACATCCATACAAGCATCACCTTCTTTACCATAAGCAGGCAGAATAGGTTGAACATTACAATACTGTTCTACATCTACAACATCTCCACTAAGAAGTTTAATCTCTTTTAGTTTAAATACTTTTACTTCCATATACAATTAAATTATTAAATTAAAGAGCTTCTGCAAGTGCAAAAGCAGTTTCTATTTTTCTTGATTTATCACCATAACAAATACTATCAAATCGCTTAGTACCTTCAATATTATCTATATTAGAATAATATCCACTAATAGCATTAACTGCACCCCAAGCTGTACCAAGAATATCTCTTTGACCTGGGCCATCAAAGTAATAACTATAAGTATCAGAAATAACATTCATTTTTCTACTACTTATTTTACTATCAGTTAAAGCTAAACCACTACGATAAGCAATATCTTTAATAGTATGACCTGTATCTTTTAGACGTTGAATTTCATCACTAGTAAGAAGATTTTCTCCAATAAATTGAATTACATCTTCATCAGTAACTTTAATATTAGCAAGTAAATTACAATATTGACCAAATTCTTCAGATTTAATTTTACTAATTCCAAGTATTTCTTGTGCAATAGAAATCTTATTATGAACACTAGATGTATGTCGAAAACTAACATAATTACTACTAGTATGAATAGCAGCATTAAGAGTATTTTGACAAATAACTCTAATAGGAGTAAATAAAATTTTAACTCCACCACTACCATCATGAGTATTAGTAAATACTAGATAATTTTCAACAGGGTCACCTTTAACAAGAATATTATTAGGAAGTTTAGCACTTACAAATATTCTTTCACCATTTTCCCAAAATCCAGCAGTTTGCCAAATAGCAGAATTTTTACCAATAGCATCATCAAAGAAATTAAAAGCATCATTATTTTGTACAATAGTGTATTTGCTTTTAACAACACCTAAAGGAATATTGAAATCAGTACGATAGGTAGCAAAGACGTTATCACACTTACGATAAATGTCAGTACCAAAAACATGAGCGCCTTCTTTTTGTTCTTTAATAATTCGGTCAAGTTCTTCATCAGTTCCAGTAAGTTTAATAGGCATTTTACCAACTAGTTCACATTTAGCTACATCAAAATTAAGTCCAGCTTTAAGCATAACTTCTTTAGCAGTAGCACAATCTGATACATCAATAGCACCAGAATAAGCCCACGGTTTACCTTTTACTTTATACATATTATTTATGACTTATATGTAACATAACACTTTCAATATCTCTAACAGCTTGGTCTTTATTAATACCATAAGTATTCATATACCATTTTATTAGTTCTCTTACTTTTTCTTCTAGTTTCATAATTAGCAAGATTAGTAGTGTTGACTCCCCGTGGAGGATGAACTTAATTCCGTCCTCTACGGGGAGTATAACCAAGTTATTTAATAATAAGACTAGTATTTTCAACAAGTTTAGCTATACTAATATCTCTACCGTCATTAAGAATATTCTTCATAGTAGTTTTATTAGCATTACTACTTCTAGTCATTTCATGACTATGATTAAAGAAAGTATTAACTAAATCAAAATTTTCTCTATTACATAAATCTCCAATAGATTTTTCAGTTTCAAATTTGATTTTAATAAAACTTAAATCATCAAGAGTAAAATAATGTCCAGTTTCTTCTTCAAGTCTAGCAGCTTGTTCAGGATATTTTCTAATAAATTCTTCATTAATATGTTTAAGAAGAATATTTCTATCAAATGAAGTAGCTTCTACGGTAATCATATCATGTTCCCAAAGTTTTTCTAAATGTTCAAGAACTAAATCAATAAATATCTGATTAAGATTTTCATTAATTTCAACACATTTACTATTTTTAGTATAGAGTTTACTATCAACTAGATTAATAACTTTATTACCAGATTTACCTAAATCTCCATAAGCTATAACAGCATCGAGCATAACACCTTTAAGTCTTTCAGCATGATTTTCTTTAGTTTTACGAAGAACAGCTAATCGTTGTTCTTCTTTTTTACAAGATTCAGCTTCAAGATTAAATATAGTATATGCTTTACGATAACCATCAAGTTTAGATTTAAGATTATCTTGTGTAATAGCAAGGCGTTCTTCAAGTTCAGGAGTTAATTCACCTCCATTTTCTTCTAACTCAAGAAATATATCCTCAAGTTCAGTAGTAATATTATAAATACTTGCCATTATTTTCTACGTTTAGATACACTATAAGCAGAACGATAATAAGGATTTAAATAACCAAATAAATGAGTATAATCACTAGCAGTCATTTTATCAGTTTTATATCTATAACTAGCTTCAATATATTTTTTAAATAGTTTTTTACTCAAACCAAGATTACCAACAAATCCACCATTTTCAAATACAATAGCTTCTGTATTTTTAGTAGTTCTAAAACGGTTATTAAAACCATAAAATCTTCTTCTCATAACTTTAATATTTAAATAGTTAATAATTTATTTATTATTTCTCATTTCTTCATATGCTTCTTCTTCAAGTTCAGCAGTAACATCTTCAAGACGAATACCTCTTAAACAAGAACATTCTTTCCATTGAATATTATAATAAGCATTAAGTAACAGTAAATTAGTATTATTAGCATCAACAGCCATAATCCAATTATCAGGAGCTATTTCTATTTCAACACAATCAATAGTTATTGTAGGACGAGGAGTCCATCCTTTATTAATTTTATATGGTAGTAAATGACATTGATTAAAATATCTACCGGTAAGAATATTATCTTTATATTCAAATAATCCACCATGCCAACAAATAGGATTTTTATTATCAGTCCATTCTTTAGTATCAAAATTATATCTACTAGTAGCTCGTTTATTAAAAGCTCCATTATAATGAATACTACCATCTGGCTCTTTGAATACATCTCCTTTACGTCTGTTTTGACAAGTACCATCAGAACTTATTTGACACCATTCATCATCAGTAAATTTAAGAGGACTAATAATATTCCAATCACATAGTCTTTGAACAAGATTAATTTCCCAAGGAGCAAAACTACCACTATTACCATGAGAATCAAATACAGCAACAGCTTCAATTACTTGTTGATACATCCAATCATTTGGACCACCTTCTCCTTTACCATATCCAGCAAGTTTAAGTTCTTTAATAGCATGTTTACAAATATTACTTTTTCTAATAACTTTAGCTAAAACTTTCTTATTAATAAGAGGTTTATTATTTTGCTTTTTAATATAACGCTTACTTTTCTTCATCTTTAATTACTTTAAGAACAACAATATTACATAAAAGACCATAACAAAGATACTTATTAAATACACAATCAGGACAATTTCCAATATGTTTATTTTTAACATATTTACATAAAAGTGTTACTTCTTTATCATCTTTACACCTAATTGTAGTATAAAGAAATTCTTCACCATCATTTAAATCATTAGTGAAATTAGTACCACTATAATTTTCAACATGAAAGTGTTTAAGTTTATCAATCTCTGAAGTCATATCCAAGTTCCATTAAATTATTTCTAATCATACCAGCTATAATTTTAGCATTAGGATGAGGAATACCAGTAGTACCATAATAACGTAAATCAATAATATGACGCCATTCTCTTACGGAATATGTATAAATACATCTAGTAGTAGTATCAAAAGGGAGAACTCCACGAGCATCTTGACGATGCATACCAATATCTACAAGAAGTTTATATTTATTAAAAGAATTATTACAACTATCTCTATAAATAGATGCTTTTTTATGAGAATTGCACCATTCTTCAAAAATAGGTTCATTATTTAAATAATCTACTTCTTCATCAGTCATCCAATGAGGTCTACAAATACTTCCATCTTCATAAACATATCTAGTTGACTTTTCAGCAATACTATTAGGGCTAACACGATTTAATTCACGAGAAGTACTAATTTGTGTATCAACACAAAAAGTATATCTCATCATATGAAATCCTATTTCAGTATTACAAAAATCTTCAATAGGAACAATATATTTAGATAGATAACCAAATTGTGTTTTATGGTCTAAAACCCAATTACCATTAATAGTTATATAATAAACATGTTTTTCATAATGATAACTAAAACCAATAGTATTAGCATAATTAATAACAATAGTTTCTAAAGTTTTATCACTATCATTAGCTATTATATAATAAGTTCCATGACGAAACATACTCCAATGTTCATCATTAATAAGTCGTTTAATAGTAGCTTCATCATTACCATTTGTTCTACCATAACAAACTCTTGCACATCTAGCAACATGAGCTTTAGCATTATCACCTTGTTTCCAAAGCTCAACTTTCGGTTCTATTATCTTCATTTTCTTGATTATTATAAAAATCTTTAACTACATTTCCAAATACACTATAAAAATGTTCTTTAGGTATAATATTAATAGGCTGTATAGAATCAAGCTCTTTAAAAAACTCTTTAAGACCTTTATTTCTAATCCATAAAGTATCATAAGTAGCAGTTATATAATTATCTTTATCCATGTCACAAGCTATAAAGCAAGTTTCACTATCAAGCTTATCTATACATTCTTTACATACAATAGCCTCAGCTATTTGTTTACTCTTACTAGCATCTTCTTCAACAGAATTTCCAAGTGGAGTATAACCAATAACTTTACCACAACATATACAAACTCTAGCAAGAGCATTTATACCAAAAATAGGATGTAATTTCATACCATATAATCAGTTACAAATTTAAGAACTTTATAAAAAAGACCAACAAGAGTACCAGTATTATCAATAACATAATCATCTTGAGAAATTTTAATTTGTTCACTTTCATGATTATCATTATTAACTCTTCTATCTACTCTAATTATTTTTCCACCATAATATTTAATCGCCATACATTCATCTTCAAATCTAGCATCAGCTATAATACATTGTCCTTTACTATTTCTTATATTAAATGCTTTATTCATAGTATAACGAATAAAAGCTTCTTTCCAAAAATGATTTCTAATAATATTAGTACCATAATATTGAAGAAGAACTCTAATTTTAATACTAATATTATTACTATATAAAACAAGATATCCAGCTAAATCATCATATTTTAATATAGTATCATTACAATTATCAATAATATAAAAAGAGTCTTTAATATTAGTAGAAACAATACCAGTCTTAAAATTATAATAATAATTTTCTTTAATTTCTTGTCTATCTAGAAGTTTACGGTCAATATTACAAAATCCAGCAATATCATCTTTAAGTTTATCAGCAAAATGAATAATTATTTCATTATTTTCAACAAATCCGTTCTTATGAAAGAAAAGCCATTTATCATAAGTAGCTTTCATAATACCATCATAAAGGATATAACTAATCATAGAAGCAACTGTATCTTTACCACTTCCTTTAAATCCTTTAATACCAACAATAGAAACTTTATTATTAACCATAGTAATTTGTTTTTGTTTATCAAGACAAATATAAAAATATTATAGGAATTTACTAGTAAATATGATGCTGAATTTAATGTTAAATATCATGGTGAAAATGACGCATTTTAAGGCTCACCATGACACGCAAATCTTATTATGATAGATTAATCATTCTGATATATAAAATTGAATACAGGCAAAAAGAATCATGTCTACGAGCGTGTCATATACAATTTTACATCAATGTAAAACAAAAAAGCCTAGTACACTATCTTATGTACTAGGCTTCACCTTATTCAATATCTATATGATAAATAATACAAAAACCATTACGTTCTTCTACAAATTTAACATTAATATTAAAATCATTTTTAGACATAATAAAAGCATTACGTAATCTTATATCAAGAAGATTAATAACTTCTTTAATAAGAAATAGTTTAAATCCAGTATTAGCATTTCTAGTTATAGGAATATTATTATTAATAATTTTATCTTTATATAATATTACATAAAGTTCATTATTTCTAGTAGCATCGTTATATCTAATAGCAAAATTATAACTTTTAGCATCATAATCAGTAAATAGAATAATAGAATTATAATAACAACTAAAATAAGATTTAGTTCTATCAAAACTATTATTCTTAATTACATTATAATCTAGTATCTCCATTTATAACAACAGTTTTAATATGAAATGGAACTCTACTAACACCACTTCGTTCACCATATTCTATATGAACAGTTCTACCAATATAAGATTGAGAATTAAATAAAACTTCCTGTTGAACGATATGACTAGTGCTTAAACGAGTTTCAAATTTTTCATCATTAATATCATTTTTACAAAGAAGAATAGGTAAATCACGTTTCTTTTCTTTATAAATATCAAGAATTATAAAATCTCCTTCAGCAGCATCTTTAAATTTCTCCATATAATTAGCTCTACGTCTACCATATTGATAGTCAGTTTCTATATTACGAAGAATAAGACCTTCAAAACCTAGATTAATAAAATGATTTCTAGCTTTAATAGCTATATCATCATTATTAATATATATACTAGGAAGAATAATCAATCGTTCTTTATTATTATAATGTTCATTAATATTATTAAAAGAAGTAGGGTTTTTAATATGGCAACGATACATATTTCTATGAGTTTGGTCACCCTCCATCATAATATCATAACACCAAAATTGAAGAAGTTTATTTTCAACACAATTAGCATCTTTAACAAAATGATTAATTTGATTAACAGTATAACCTGGAAGATAAACTTCACCATCAAGTGCTGCAAATCCATTAATCATATCGTCGATAATATTTGTATTAATAGTAGCAAGCAAATAATCTTCAAGATAGCTAAGAGTATGCCAAGTAAGACCTTCACGACTTTGGAAACGAAGCCTAATAGGTTTAAACATATCATTTTGAGTATAAGCAGTAACAATACAACGCAGACCATTAATCTTATACTGACCATACATACAACTGACTTTTTTCCAAACATTACCACTATACGTTTTAGCAAGCATTGGAAGTAAAAGATTACTGTTTCCATTACTAAGGTCTTTAGGTAGATAAGTATTTAGAAAATTAAATAGAGTATCATTATCTCCATCCTCCACGGGGGGTAAACCCTGCATATCGCAAAGTTCATTAAGATAAGTATATCCTTGTTTAATTTTATCATTATATCTACTTTCAAGTTCTTTTTTACCATCTTTTTGAGTAACAGCATAAACTTCTTTACGAATATTACCTCGAACAAGACCATAAAAAACAGTGATACTATTAGTACCACTGTCAAGTTCAGCCCACCAAGCAGTAGGCGCACCATTATTATTTCTACGATAAAGTTTATTCATTATGTTCACTTATTTTTAAACCATTAAATGCAAAACTAACAGCTTTACCACCTAGAAGTTTAGCTTTACGCTGAGCAATCGTTTCCTTTTTAGGCTTAATAGCCTTTGCAATACCGGTGCTAACATCAATGGGTTTACCTGTAAAGACATCTTTTGATTGATTAACTCTGCTAGCACTTCTAGTGCGTTTCCTTGGTTCTTTACTATAATATCGTATTGAGTTTCTTCTCTCGAAATCAAGATTTTTTTCATGTATATCAATAATTCTTTTAATAATACTATTACGATAATCAATATAACTTTGAGCTTTTTCTGGATGATGTTCTAGAACAAGATAAAGTTTATCAAGAATATATTCAATACTAGAAAGAGCAATACGATAACCATAATTAATAGTTTGTCTAGGACGAGAACTATCAGGATAAATAGTAGTACAATCTAAATCTTTAATATAAGATTCAATCGCATCAGCCATCGTAGATTTATCAATAACATAATTAATATATCTAATATCTCTATCATCTAGCTTTTCTTCATATCCTTTTATTATCATAGATTTTCTTTCTTACATTTATAAATAATAATACGAGTTGGTTTACCTATAAGACAATGATTATATTTAAACCATTCAATAATATCAAATGTAGGATAAGTTTTAGCTATTCCTTCAATAAGAGCATAACCTTCTTGATAATTAAAATTACTGTGAATAGTTCCACCATTATCAGTATCAAGTAAGCTAAACTTTTTGATATATTCAACGTCATCATTAGAAGATAGATTAATTTCTCCATAACAATAAATATCTTTTTTATCAATACGTTTACCATCTACATTAATACATTCCCATTTATCAAGATTTTGTTCATCTTCTTCAGTAATTGGACGCATAACAGTATATGTAATACCAGACAAACTTTTAGTATGGCAAAGTATTACTTTCTTCCGTATCCCAAGTAAATTCAGTTTCTTCTCCATAATTCTCTTCTATATATTTAATAACTTGTTGAGTTAGTTCATTAATAACATTTATAGAATAACTACTTCTCAATTCTGCAAAATCTTTAACGCCAAGTTCTTTAGGAATAATAATAGGTATAATATCATAATCATTCTTAAGAATCACAGCTTCCATAAGACCAGTTCTATCATTATCCATAAGGCTAATAAGAAAACCATTTCGATTAAGTTTACTACGAAGCCAATCATATTCAATTTGACGAAGTTTATAAGTTTCATGTGGGATATTAACAACACCAATAGTTTTAGATTCAAGGGTAGACCCCCCGTAGAGGATGGAATGATTAATACTCTTTAGATAACATTCAAGACTTAATCTATCTTTAGTAGATTTAGTTATAATAATAACATCATAATTATCTAATTCAAGATTAATAACTCCTTCAATAGTATTACTATTAGTTATAAACTTAACTTCAGTTTTCTTATTTCTATTAGGAAAATACAATTTAACATTAACTATTCCTTTCTTATCTTGTCCAAGAACATATCCATAACATAAATCCGTTTTATCTTTATCGTAAAAATATTTAGGAATAGGATTAGTAGAACGATTAATATAAAATTGGTCAACAGGATAAACAAAATGAGTATTAAGAAAATTAAGATTAATACCAAATTGTCCCCAATACTTAGCATCTAAATTATTCCACGGACGAGTAACAAGTTCAATAATAGGTTTATGATTACGTACATTACTAATAGCCCTAGTAATATTATAATCGTTGTTTTCATCTTTATCTTGTCCATAAATAATATTTCTAAAAGTATAAGCAATATGTTTAAGAACAAATAGAAATTGACTTTTAATAGAAATATCAATTTGCTTATGAACAATTTCAGAGAGTACAGTTGCAGCAGCATCTATACAATCTCCCCACCAATATCCAGCAAAATCTCTTCCTTTAAGTTTATTCCTATTATCATATCTAAAACCAAAACTAGGATGAGTATCTTCACGAAAAGGACTAGATATAAATTCTCCTGTATCTATACAATGTTGTATATCTTCAACACTAATTCCAGTATAAGTGCTAAAAATAGTAATTTGACTAACTTTAGAGAAAATATAATCTTTAGTTAAAATAGTATTACTAATATTTCTTTTCATAATATTTCTAATTTGACCTTTATCGTGAACATATAAAAAAAGAGGATTAGGCACTAAAATAGCACCCAATCCTCTTACATACAACTATTTAACTAACTTTAATTTTTTAAAATGGTAAATCTTCTGTTGGATTAACAAAAGCACCAGCAGCATCATTACCACCACCAAATGGACTAAAATCTCCACCGCCATTAAATCCACCAACAGGATTCATAGGAGCAGCAGTTTGAACACCAGGCATTACACCAACACCAGGCATAGCAACATTTGGCTGTTTAGCTTGTTCGGCAGATTTTTGATAAACAATACTTTCTTTATAAGGGTCAATATGCAAACTAGGAGCAGATTGTTCTTTATAAAGTTCAATAACTCCATCATTGATAAATGTAGGAAATCCTAAATCACCAAATGAAGATTTACTTCCAACAACAGCACGCCATTTACCATCATTCTTAACGAAACGAAGAAGCTTCATCCAAATAGTAATAGGTTTGCCTTTAGCATCATTATAAACAGGTTTACCATTATTGTTAAGTAACTTAACATAATTTTCAAACACAGTCTTATAACCAGCTATAACTTCTTCAGCCTCAACAGGTACATACTGCATATTTTCATCAAAATCTTCAAAAGGCAAAGTAAGAGCATCAATTTCTTCTTCTGTTAAATCACGACCTTTAAGAACAAATACATTATATATATGTTTCATAAAGCGGAAAATGTTATCAACTTTCCAAGCACCTTTACCGCCAGGAATAGTTTCAACATTACTTTCAGCAGGAAGAAGGCGTTGAGTTACATAACGACGTTCATTAATATTTTCATGATTACTAGCAAAAGTAAATGTAAGATAAGGAATACTCATACCAGCAAATGAAGGCATACCTTGAACATCATCTTTCAATGTAGCCCAATCAACTTTAACATCTTCAAGATGACCAATAAACAAGCCATTGGCTTTATTGCAATCAGTACGTTCATCAAACTTTTTACGAGTTACATCACGTAAATCATTATTAATACCTCTACCTCTACGTTTTTTAGGAGTTTGTACTTCTGCATTAGCAGTTTGTTCAGCACTTGCTACAACAGTAGCTTCATTCTTAATTTCTTTTTCTGTCGACATAATTAAAGTAATTAAAAGAATTATTAGATAAAATAAGAGCTGCACTATTAGCAATACTAACAATGCAGCTCTATGTTCAAGATACTATATTTCTAGGACGAAGATTTGATTATTCAGCAGTTTCTTCTTTTTCAGTTTTCTTACCGATACGAATAGGTTCTTCATCTTTATATTCGGTAAGCATTGCAATCTTAACAACAATATCTTTATGACCGTTATTAACAACAGCTTCTTGCAAGTTATCAATATCTACTGTATAAACACGATTCTTAGAAGTAGCTTCTTCATCAGTCATATCAGCTTTCAACTGTTTCCAAACATTAGAATCAGTAAAGTTAAGAGTTACACCAATACCAGACAAAGCAGCAGTATTAGCACATTTAGAACCTTTAATCTTAGCAACTTCATCACCTTGAATACAGCTAATCAAAAGTTCTTTCTGTTCATCTTCTGTAATACCTTCACGAGTAAGAGCAGATTTCAGTTCTTCATTAGAAGAAGATAAAGCACCTTCAAGAGTTTCTTGGAAGTAAGTATTAACATACTTAACTTTATCATTCTTAGTCATACGAACACGAGTAGTACAAGGATTACCATTCTTATCTAATTCAGCAATACCTTTAGCTAAAGCCCAAATATCAAACTCAGCATGAACAGCCATAGCAGCTTCGGGAGATTCAATATCCAAACCTTGTTCTTCACAGAAAGCAACAACTTCGGGTACTTTATTGATAATAGCATTATCAATATTTGCACAGTTATTAATGAACATTACATATTCACCATGAGCAATGCCGAGAGCTTTAGAAACTTGGGCAGTCATACGGAAACTACCGGGAGTAGAAACAACTACCAATTCAGGTTCTTCACTAACTGCTCTTTGACCAGCATTAACAATACCCATACCAAAACTCAAACCTTTCTTAAAATCTTTCATAATTATAATTATTTAAAAGTGAATAATATCAGTCATAAGACTGTTTTGTTTAATAATAAATTCTCTAGTTTGTTTATGTTATTGAACTTCAGTAATATCAATAATATCTTCATTACTTAAATCAATACCTTGCATAGTCTTTAATTCTTCTGTGCTTAAACAGCCCATAATTAAATCATTAGCAATTTCACGAGCACCATAAACAAATGCTCTATGACTTATCATTATCTTAGGATATTTCTTATAAGTATCTTTTTCAAAACATCCAGCAACAATAGCATCTTTATAAGTAAACTCACCAGTAGCAACCATATTACGTTCTCCAATTTTACGATAAAAACGATAACTAGTAATATAATCAATAGGAACAGCAGGTATTCTATAAACAGGAACTTTACCAGTAGAAGCAATTTGTTTAGCTTCATTAGTATTAGTAGCTATTTCAAACTTGCCATTAAGTTGATATTCTTTATATACATTACCATTATAATCTTTATAATATTTAACAGGATAAACATATATATGTTCATGGTCTTTATCTTCTGCATTTTTAGTTTGTGCCTCTTTGGGAGTAAGACACTTAATACAGTCAGATGGAAGTTTATCTTCATCATAAGCATTAAAGCCATCTGTATATTCGTACAGAGCGCGATAATTATCTACTTTTTCCCAACTCACGCTGCCTTTGACAAGTAATGCCTTAATAATGTGAACATCAACACCTGTTTTACCTTGAACTACATGAATATGTTCAATGCAAGTAGAAAATGGAACTCTAAGGTCTTTAGCTCTCATTGCAATAGCAAGACCATCTTCAACAGACTTAATACCACATTTATCACTACGCATAACACGTTTGATAAATACTTCAAGACTTGCAATTTCAGCTTCACTCATATAATTAAGCTGATAAGGAGCAACAGAATGTTGAACACCATGTTGTTTTTCAATACTACTATTACTAACAGCAACAGCAGTATCATTAACTTTAACTTCTTTATCTTCGTCCATTCTATCAAAGAGCGATTTTGATTACACAACAAATATAACTATTATAATTATACTAGCAAATAATATCATCAAAATTTTGAGCACTAATATTAGAATTAACATTCTGTATAACTTCATGGTTAACCGACAACTTTTCCTTTTTAAGACTTTCTTCTTCGATAGTATCAGCTATATAAAGTTTATGTACTTTAAGTTTTGATTGACTACAATTAACATTATTATAACGATAAATAAGTTCATTTATAGTATCACATAAAGGTGAGGTTAAAATCCACTCATCAACGCTTGTTTCTAGGCTGTCAGTTGAATTATTTTTTATAGATAATACTCTTAATAAGCCGTCATTAAAAGCCTTCAAATTCAGCGTGGAAATAGCCTTAGATTTGATTGTACGAACAGTTCCTTTCTTGCTCCCTGTCTTATACAAAACAGGAATACCATTATCATCAACTAGAACTTTATCCTCAATTTTATCATGGTAATCACCACAAATTTCACCTAATTTATCATTAATATATTTAGTTACAGTAGCAGCATATTCACCTCTCTTGCTAATAATAAGAAATCGTTTATCAGGATTATCTTTAATAATCTCAACTATTCTTTCTAGCTTACAAACATTATCAGAACATATAAGCATACGTTCACGAACAATATTATAAAAAGTTTTAACTCGTTCAGCAAGAACAAGAGGATTATAACATTCATCAATTTGTTTACTAAAAGGATTAGTCATATCCATATCAGCACTCCATCCATTATATTCAGCTATTTCTGTAATATATTGAGTAGCACTACGTCCATCTTGAGTACCATTTCGAGCACATTTAATATTATCAAGATTACCAAATACTTGAATAGTTTGAGTAATAAATTCAGTATATTTATCATAATTAGTAATATCTTCTTGACTAGTAAATAAAATCTGCTCTCTGTGTTCCTCTACGGGGAGTATGGCTCGCATACCACTAGAATTTAGAATATTATTAATAGGCGGAATATTATTATAAATCTTAGTTAACTTAGAAGTATCAATAGTTTTTTCAGTTAGAATCATAAGTTTAAATCTAGCATGATTAAAAACTGTATTACAAGATAAATTCCATTCGTTAACTCCAACAACAATAGAAATATCATAATTATAATTATACCTACTATTAACATAAGTATGAGTAAGAATATTAATAGTATCTATATTTATATTATGATTTTTAAGACCATCAACAATTTCAGTTCTTCTTTTCCAATTATCTGTAACAATAAGTATTTTAATATTATCATTCTTATTTCTCATAAGACTAATAATTCTACTTATAATTTCACAATAATCAACAGGTGGAACACAATTAATAGTTCCAATACCTTTATATTCTTTAGAACCCCATTTATTAATTAGTCTATCATAAGTTTCTTCAACTATATTTCTCATCCAAAATCATCTTCATTAAAAATAGGATTATACATACCACTATATTTTTTAATTTTACTTTTACCTTTACCTTTAGGAGAAATTTTAAGTTTGATAGGATTAATAATCTTCATAGCTTCTTGATAATAAAATTTAAAATTAATATCTCTAAGAGAAATATCTTTATCATCAAGACTATTAATAACTGTTACAACAGAACCAGCTGCCATTCTACTACGAGAACCATTTTCATTATGAACTTTTTCAATAATATAGCCTCTATTAGAAACATAAAATCGAACATATCTTTGACAAATAACATGAGTAACTTGTCCATTTTCAATCTTAGTTTCTTCTACATGAAATTGTTTACCCACATTTTGAGTAAGACAAAAGTCAAGAATATTAGTTGCTTCTTGAAGAGTATCCATAACAGGTTTATTCTTAAGAAAATAGTTTTCGATAGCTTGAGCAACAATAGGCATAGAATAACCTTTAGTTAAATCTAAAGAATACATCATAGGATTAAGAGCACCTTTAGATTCAATTTTAAGTTTATCTTTAGATCTAAATTGAGTAATATAGTTATTAACATCTCTAGCAATAAGACTATGAACAACATCGCTATCGGCTTGCATACCAGTAATATTTTGCCACCAAGTAGTAATTTCTTTAAATTTATCTTCTTGATTAGCATAAACTTTTACCATAATACCATCAGTGTTAGCACTTATAATATGAATATTATCTAGTTCAAGAGCTTCACATAACATAAGTAACATAAGTTGTCCATTAACTGTAACTTTAAGAACAGCAAGACGGTCATATAGATCTCCTTTTTCAAATCCAAGTTTACCATAAATACTATTTATAACAATCTTTAGAACTAGAGCAAGAATATCTTTAGCTATACCATCTATATATTCTTCTTCGCTATGTTTCACATCAACACGTTTTTGTTTCATCCAACTAATAAGATTACAAAAAGCATTAGTATTAATGTGAGCAGGAGCTACTTTATGAACACCGATTATACTAGGATAAAAACTAGCAACATCAAAATGATAAATAGTAAATGGCTCGCCCCCCGTAGAAGATGGAACAAGATAATCACCATAAGGAGTAGTAGAATATAACTCCATAGGAACATCTTGACTATGTAAACCTCCAGTTGCAAGAGTATAAGTTATATCTCCAATTTTAACATTCTCACTAAAGGCATCTTTATTAACTCTATAAATTGTAGTTTTATAAAGTTTATCAAGTAAATCTTGAAGTTCTTTAGTTTTGAATTTAATAAAAGGAAAAATAACCTTTTTAAAACTCATAGCAGTTCTTTCAGTTTTCTTACCTTTCCATTGTTCAGGAGCAAGACCACTAAATTTACTATAAAATTTCTCAAAAAGAATATCAGCAGTTTTACTACGACTAGAATTAAGAACATCAACATCATATGCTTTACTAATAGCATAACGAGATTTAATTTCTTCTGGATAAAGACGAACTATTTCAGCTACAATGAAAACATCATTAAGATTATAATACATCATAGGTTCAATATATTCATCAAGAATAAATCTATCCCATTTATCTACTAGCTTATTAAGCCGACTAACACTCATCCATTTAAGATTAGGAATTTCATCATATAGTTTAGCTTCTTTTTCATTAATATCAGGAAGTTCATATTCTAGAAGTTCATACCATTGAAGGTTAATAGAAGTTTGCTTTAAACCTTTAGGAACAGGTTTACGTTCACCTGTTTTATTATCTACAACTACACTTGCTTTATTAAGAGCAAATATACGCATCACGTCAATACCTGTAAATGGTAGTTTATATTTTCTAAGACTGTTAAGATAAAAATCAGTTTTAAATTTATCTTTATCATCTTGACTAGAAATAATAGTTTTACTAGTTTCATATAACTTATTAATAAGTTCTTTCGTACTATTCGTACGCATATAAAAACTAAGTAAAGCAGCAATCATAAGATTATCATAATTAAAACTATTAAATCCATATAAGTCTGTACGAATAATAGTTCCATTAGAATCCTTATAACATCTAGTCTTATTAATATAATCTATCATAGAAAGTAATTGACTATCATCTGTATATGTTATATAAAAACTATGTTTTTCAACAGTTTTAAGACGAGCCTTAATTTCTTCAACAGATAGTTTTTGAACTAAAGGAATAGGTTTATTATCAGCATTAACACAATCTTTAAATACTTTAAGATAATTATTAATACTAACAAAAGTAACAGAAAAGAAATTTCTTAAAACTTCAACATCATAAGCTATACAATTAATCATTTATTTAATCCATAGTTATTTCTATTTTGATTAACCCAATTAATATCATCAGCAAAACGTTGTTTAAATACATGATAAAGATTATCATCTTTAAATTTAATAAGAGGAGAATAATTACTAAATACATATTTACCGCCAGTAGCCATAAATCTAGGAATTGGATTATCACTAATACTGCGATAAGCATCACCAAATACAAATAGATATTTGTAATTAATTCTAGCTAATTCTTTCCATAAAATATTACGACATTTATAAACAGCAGTAAGATAAGTATTATAATCATTAGAACAAGTACATTTAACACTATAAGTCATATATACATCTTCAGTGTTATTTCGTCCAGAGTATTCATCGTAAAGATTACCAATATCAGTGAATAATTGATAATCATCACAATAAACTCTATCACCTCTAGGAAATAGGAAAACAATATCTCCATGAATACTTCCTCTACCACCTTGTATATATTTACCTGTATTAAATATACGATTTGGACATCTAGCACAATCAATATATTCGTCAACAGTTTTATTTGCCATAAGATAATACTAATTGATTGCTAGCACGAGAACAAGCAACATATAATCTACGAAGCATTTCATCTCTATTAGTATAAGGATGACCGTATTTATCATAAATCATATCATTAATATCTACAAATACATTTCGATAAGTAGAACCTTGTGCTCTATGAGAAGTAATTGCAAAACCATAATCTAAATCTCTACTAAATAAAATCTTGCCATAACTATTCGTAATATTAGAAGCAAGAAGATATTTACGTTTAAAATCAAAGTATTGTTTCCATTTACTTCCACGTTCAGAATTACTAGCTTTTTTAGCATCATCAATAAGACTAGTCAACTTCTTATAATACATTTGAAATGTATAGTTATCATAATGGTCAATAACAAACAAAGGTTGAGTTATAGTACCACCATGAATAGCTTGAAACTTAATAAGAAATCCTTTAAACTCATAATCATTATCAACCGTATCAACAATATCTTTAACAATATATTCTTCACTATTGTTTATAATAATATCATTAAAAACATTAACAACAGTAGTATAACTCATTATTAAATCGTTACGAGTAATAAGACTTTTATCAGCATCTTTAATAATCATATGTCTAACATGGTTATTCCATTGTGCAACACGATTATTAGTATAAGCTATAATACGATACAAATCTATATCTTTAGTATATTCTTCATCATTAAAACAAGTATCAATTAAATCAGAAAATTCAGTTTGACCACAAACATAAAATCCTTTAGTTTCTTCATTATAATCTTGTCTGTTCTTAGATATATAATCAAGAAACTTCCATCCATTCTTACTATCTATATCTTCTCGAAGAAGTTTAAGAAGTTTACTAATAGGATTATTATCTCCTTGTCGTACAACTTCTTTAAGATAATAAGTATTACTAGCAATAAGAAAAGCTTGACTAGTTTTTTCATTAACAGGAGGAAGCTGACTAGAATCACCAAGCATTATAACTTTAATCTGAAGCTTCTTACATTTATTACTAATATACTTAACAAGTTTAGCATTAAGCATAGAAGCTTCATCAATAATTAAAACTTTAAGACCATCTAGTTTATCTTTTCCAACAGGATTAAAGGCAGGATTTTCAGGGTCAAAATTTTCAATATTAACATCAAGTCTAAAACCAAATAATGATTGAATAGTATTAACTTCTTTTCCACCAATAGAATTACTAAGAACTCTACAAGCTTTATGTGTAGGAGCAGCACAACCTATAACACCACCAGACCATTTGCAATTATTAATAACATATTTAATAACAAATGTCTTACCTGTACCTCCAGCACCGCAAAGAGCATTAATATATTTCTTATCATCCCAAGGCTGTGCAAGAAACTCAATAAGTTCATGCACAGCTATTTCTTGGTCTTTAGTAAACTTAATGTTAGTATCTTTTCTATTACTATTAGCAATATTAAGATTACCAATCATTATAATTCGTTATTTACATCAATAAGATTATTTTTAACTTTATCTTCATATTCTTTCCATTCTTGAAAAGCTAAAATAGTAGATTCACTATCACCACGATTATAACACGTAGTAATATGAAACAATTCCTTAGCAAAAGGCATTTTAACAATTTTACCTTTAGCTATAAGTCCAGCAGCAAAAGGAATATAAAATCTAGTATCAACAGTTTTTCTATTTTCACTATCTCTTATAATTTTAATTCTATGATTATACTTATCTAATCGACGAGCATAAATAACTTTCTTTCCTTTAGTTCTGTAACTTTCACCTGTAATGCTATATAGTTTACTATTATATTCTACTTTATAAGTACCATCAATATATCTAATAATACCTTCACACTTGGCAACTATAATAACATATTTATTGACTATTCCTTTCTCCTTGGATTTACCTACAACTTCAAATGAGAATTTAAAGCTAACCATAACATACTACTTTCTTTTAATAGTACGCATACGTTTATCAACAGCACGAGTAATACCTTTAAAAGTATTATCTTCTGCAAATTTAGCTTTACGAGCAGCCTTTTTAGCAGCTTTCTTAGCAGCAATTTCTTCATCACGTTCTTTTTGTTGTTGTATAACATCAACAATCTCAACATGATAACCACAATAATGAGAAAGAAAATCAATCTTACCACTAGTTCCATTACCAATAGCACTATTTTTAGCTACTTTAATAACTTTACTAGCAGAATTGATTCCAATAACAGCGCCAACATTATTAAGTTGACGAACAACAGAAACTTCATCATACTTTTTCATAAGTATTTTACGTTTTTAAAGATTAATAATTATATATTTAAGAAAAAGATAAATTATAACAACAATAATATCTCTTACAATAGCCAAACTTATTTGTTCATCACCATTTTCTCCAAAATGTATATGAGCATATGCAATAATATGAATAGCTAACATAACAATACAAATAGCAATAAGTAATATCAAATCAATACTTTCACTCATATCAATAGTATTTAAATTAATAACATTAAGATTAGTAGAGCCACTACGCTACGCTCCGTGGCGACCCCCCGTAGAGGATGGAAGCAAGCTAGACATTAAACTTTCGCTTTAATACTATCTTTAAGTTTACTAAGTTCATCAATGAAATGTTCAAGAACTTCTTTATTAGACTTACTATCATTAATAATAAATTCAATATTACGATAAAGTTCTATATCTTTCATTTGAAGTTTATTAATTTCTATATTAATTCGTTCAATCTTTTTATATAGCTTCAATATTTCAACTATAAGAAATGGAACAAATCCAGCGCAAACACCGATAGCAACAAGAGTAATATTTTCAATCATAGAAATAATGATAAAGTTTACGAATAAGTTCAAATCTAGTATCAGTAATATTATAGATTTTAAATGCTTTAGCAACAAAATCAAAATCACCATATTTAAGTAAAGCATCTATATAATCTTTAATCTCGGTAAGCCACAAAATAGCACTAACCGAATACTTATCATTATTGTTAGTAATATATTGTCCTGTGGCTTTAGCAAGAGTATCGGCTGTTATGTCATTAATCATAAATACATCAATAAACCAATTATCTTTTATATATTGTTTATCAGTATATTTATCACGAAAGGCTTTAGATAGTTTATTACATAAATCAATATAAGAACGAGCAGCAGTTCTATTATTATGATTAACAAATTGAACATCTTTAACTTTAAGAGTTAAATCCATTCCACATTCAATAATACGAACTTTAATTTGTTTTCTATCTTCATTAATATATAGAACAATAGCAAGTTTATCTTTCCAATAGCCAGTATTCAAAGTAACTATATCATAAAGTTTAACTTTAAATCCAGATGTAATAGTACCATCAATATTCTTATAAGCAACATAATTCATAATAAAACTGTATTAAATTTTTAGTTTAACATTTATTAGCTAGTTCTTTTGCCCTGTATTGAACTCAATATTAATCGTGATAGATTAATCAGATTATATATGAAAATTCAACAGAGAGCAAAAGAATTATATCTACGAATGTGCCATGAACATAAATAGCTAGTCATTACTAGCAGGCTCATTATTCTGTTCATTATTATTACCAGCACGTTTAAGACGTTCTTTAAGAATATGTTCAGCAACAGAACCAAGTTTACATTCACTAACATTATAACTTACACCTTTAGCATGAGTTACAGTATATACAATAGGATAATCAATATATTTATTATTACCTATTGTACGTTCAACCTTAGTAACTCCAATTCCAGTTATAATACCAACACAAACACCAAGTTTAGTTTGATTATGATATTGATAAGTATATTCCATATATACCACCTGTCCTTTTTCAAACTTAGCTTGTTCTTCAATGTATCTATCTAATAGACCATCAAAAATAAGAGAATCAAAATTATCCATTTTAATTATATATTTAAAGTTAATAATATACATACTAAAAAGCCTAGTACCATCTTCACAGACAATACTAGGCACATCTACAAATACGAAATCATATAAACGAAATGTTTGATACGAACAATATTACTAATTTCACAATCAGTAATAACGACATTATTAATACCAAAAATTTAAAATAAATTAATATGAAATATGACAACACTTGGACTATGATAAATATTAATAGCACTATCTTCACAGACCATACTATTACAAACCTAACAATTTTAGAAATTAAAACGGATAATAACAATATCATAGTTTCGGAGTTCAATTCCTCCATCATCAGCAAGTGAAATAATGCTATCATCTTCACAGATAATAGCATTAGAAATACAATCAAAATTATGTGGGATTATTTAGCAGATTTATTTGCTTTTCTACGTTTAAGTTCAGCATAAATTTCATCATCGCTAAAATTCTTAAACTTATTCTCTTGTTTATTATTATCAACAGATTGATTAACCATTTTAATCATTTCCTTATATTCTGCATTAGAAGTATCAATAATATGTTGAGCAATCAAATGATTAATTTCAGTATTAGCGTTAACAATATTAATAATCATATCTTTAGCATATTTAGGAAAAACAGCAAGAATAGGTTTAAGAATATCTTTATCTTCAATTATACTATCCCAACGATTAATAAGCCAATCAACTTCAAATCCATCTTTAGTAACAAGTTTAATAATATCTTCTTGAGTTTTACCAAAATCATTAATATATTTTTGTTCTTTAAGAACATATACAAATAAAGCTAAACCTCTAACATATTGGTCTGGAGATAAACCTTTATCTTTAATATCATTAATGAATTTATTAATAAGTTCGCAATCTTCTTTATATTTACAGGTATCACAAGTAATACTATCACAAGATTTACCAAAAACTTCATCAAGAATAAGTTTAATATCAATATTTTCCATAATTTTATTTATTTAATCATAATAACCAAAAATATCATTATCAGGGTCAACAATAGGACTATCATCAATTGTTGGTTCCCATTCAATATCGTCAAAATCTTGACTTAGACATTCTGCATGAATTTCAACACCTTCAACATCATTATTGAAATATGTATCATCTTCAACAAAATAAATATCAGTTCTTTCCATATCTTTATATATAAAATAAACTCCGAGTAGAGAATGATTATCATCAACTAGTTAACTATAACAAACCCAATAAACAAAATGGCAAGAAAATGTAGAAAATGACAAGCAAATGAGAATTAGCTTTAATAAGCTCAACAGCACTATCTCATCCTCTACGGGGAGTCTATACTACAAACTTAACTAGTCTCAGAATCTTTATTCTTTTTATGAAGTTCAGTTTCAGTATCAATCATAATACCAATAACTCGCTGGCTATCACTAGCAACATCAGCATGAGCTTTAACTAAAGCATCAATAAATAAATCATCTGTATATCTATATTCTCTACGAAGACCACCATCAGCAGTAACTCTAAACTTATTCCATAAGAAGTCAACATAAGCACCTTTAGAATTACATATTCTTCCATCATCTTCAAGAGTATGAAGAATATTAAGAGAAGTATGGCGTCTAAATGCAGCATTGAATTTAACAATACAAACTACATCAAGAATATGTTGAGGAACATTAATTCCAACAGGAACACCACGTTTATCAGTCTTAGCATCTTTAAAATCATTATCTTCATTAGCTTGACTAACAACAGCAGTTTGTTCTTCCTGTTTACGAACTTTACTTTGTTTCTTCTTCCTAGCTTTATTCTTAGTTTGAATAGTTTCACTACTAACAACAGCATTAACTTGATTATCTTCTTCAGGAACAACAAGTTTACCTTCTTGTTTAGCTTCTTCTAAACTTTCAGCCATAGTTTTCTTTCTAGGCTTAGATTGAACATTACTAGTAACATTATCAAAATTTACCATAACACTTATAAGTTTAAGATTAATATTATTATCAGTAGCAATATTACTCTACTGAACAACACGACAAATATAATAATTAAATATAATACTCCAAATATATTATAATTTATTTATACTATAATTCTAACTAATAATCAATAGCTATATTAAAATAACTAAAATAGTTATAGCAATAGGAATTAACTTACCACGAGTATAATAAACATCAACAGTATCAAGAGTATCATTAGTATAAAGAGAATCAGTAATATCAAGAATATCAAGAATATCATTAGTAATACCACCAGTAATATTAGCATGACTAGTATTAACAGTCATTATAATACTAATAGTATTAATAGTGCTATTATTAACTAGAATTAATACTATTGGTCATTATGACTAGAAGTCTTATTAGACTTGGTAATACTGTTAGAACTAGTCTTAATGACGATTGTATGACTAATCGTCATGACGAACGTCAATGAGATGATAATGACGATAGAACTGATGATAACACTGGTGTAACTAAAGGTCATAACGAATGAGATTGCGAGAATGATGCTACGACTGAAACTGATAGTGATATAACGAGAAGTTATAGAGGTTATAACGAAAAGTTATAGAGGTTGAGAGAGTGAGAATGAGCAATATGTTTAGATTGATTAGGAATAGAAAGATAAGGAGGAAGATGGTAAGGATAAGGAATACCAGCGGGACTAGTCTCATCATCATGCTTATCTCCACCACTTTTATCATAACAATCATTATCAAACTCATTCTCATTCACATCATCACATTCAATATCATCTTCATCACATTCAATATCTCTCGTTATTCTACCTCTATCAATTTAATCAAAATCATTTCATACCATGTTTACAATCATCAAAACCATCATTAATAGAATTAACGATACTTTTTAGTTTATCACGAATAACAAGTCTATAATCATCAATGACTCGATATACTTGATTGATATCATTAGCACTACCATTAGTAATTAAATTGGTAATAACAAGAGGAAGATTAATATTATCAAGACTAACTTTAGTAAGTTCAACAGTAGTTATAGAATGATTATTATCATTCTCAACTTCAATAGTAGTAATAATACGATGTACTTTCATGATGTTTAATATTAGGACAAGACTTATCAGAACTTGCAGCTAGTTTATGACTGATAAGACTTATCAAACTGTTAAGTTCGTTTGCTGCAATATATTTAATGTTGATAATGAGCATTTCCATGTTGAACACTAGCAACAGCATCAGCAAAACTATTGTGATAACACAAACGCTACCAACCCGAAGGTTAGTAGCGTCATGTTCATTAGAACGGTACGTCGTCATCGTTCATTACAGTAGCAACAAAACTAGCTGCTTTAGCTTTAACCTCACGCTTTGCAGCAATAGCAGCACGAGCGTCCTCCATAATCTGCTTGATAAGTACATTATATGCACCAACAAGAACAGGGTCAGCAGGCTGTTCGATACCTACAATATGATATACATATCTATCATAATCCACAACATTGTAAAGATTATCTTTACGAGTAAACGGATTACGGTCTTGTACACCAGCAGGTACAAACTGACAAAGAACTTTGACAGCAACACCAGTCAGATACATACTAGCAAAACCAGCCTCAGCAGCTTCACCAACATAGTTGACAAATCTACCGTAGAACTTGTCTTTGCGCATTACAAGCAGTATCTGATTGAATGGCATCTGAATAGCGCCAAGCATACCCATTCGATGTGTACCATCAGGCATACTTTGAGCACCTTTAACAGGATTAGCAATAGTAACAAACGCATTGAGATAAGGACTGCCATTACGACCTGCACGTTCTTGACAATCAATATTAGTAATGACAGTAGTCATTACATAACTATGACCATCAGTACAGATGCGTCTAACAACATCATCAATGGTTTCCACTTGCGTAGAACTTTGGTTATCTGTATCAACAGTAGGTTGAACAGGTTGGTTAACACTAGTAGTTGGATTAACTACGTTAACATTCTCGGGAGCAGCAGCAGCACCACCTTGTGCAGCTTGTGCAAAATCTTTAACGTCTGGCACGACTATTAAGTATTTAATTACGCTAATCAGTAGCATTACTGACAGTTGTTTCGTTTCAACTGCAAAGTATTTAATGTTGATAATGAGCAATACCATCTAGTAGAGATTAATCTCTACTAAGATAACTAACAATAGCCGATAGTATTCCAAACACAACAGCAGTAATCTGTTCATCACTAGTTGGTTCTATCTTCAATGCTAGTATGATAGCTGGTATCATCAGTATGATAGCAACTAACAACAATGGTTTGTTTGTTTTCATAATGATTGGTATTAATAGTTAGTAATGTAATGAGATGAATAATCTCAAAATATTTAATGTTGATAATGAGAGTGAAAACTTTACTTTCTCCTAGAACTTGACGGGGGTATCAAGTCCAATTTAATGACCCACCCCTCCTACTCACTAGCCTCACTAACACATTTATATACTCTATATTTATTATCATTATAATCTTTATCATTACCATTCTTATTATAACCATTATCAATCTTTTTATCTTCATTACTTTCATTTTTAATATTTCCTTTATTCTCATTATTATTCTTACTATAATCATTATCATTATATCCAAACTAATCTTCACCAATGTCTATAACTTCAGTTGCATACAAATCTTTATTAGCAATAACAATACCTTTATCAGTATCATTTTTAAATAAAACAAATTTATCAACTATAAGTCTATCTTTATCATCAAAAGTTTTTATTAATTTAGCTTCACTAATAATATTAATAAGTTTGTTAACATCACCTCTAAATATGTAAATAGGATTAACAACATAAATATTTTGTAAATTAGTTCTTTTAATAATATTTTCATCTTCAAGATAAGCAATAGCATTATAATAATCTCTATAATTAGGTTTAACTAAACCATAACCTTTAATGAAATCATGAGAAATATAAATAACATTACTATTAAATTTAATATTTTCAGCAATATAACCAATAAAAGAAATAATAACAGCATATCTATTTTTTCTTATTATATCCCAAACTCTCATACCAATAGTAACAAAATTACGTTTAATACCAACTTCTTTACTAAGATGATAACCATTATCAAATTCAGCAACTATACCAGTTCTGGTACTTTTATTATAACTAAAAGGATTAGCTACAACAAGTCTTTGTTTTTCAAATTCTTCTAAACAATCAGCATTATAACAAACATCATTTACAAGTTTATTATAAACTTTACTAGGTTTAAAATCTTCTTTAAAAGTCATAACAATAATATTATTAAGTTTAACATAAAAATATATTACTCTAGGAAATTAGCGAAATCTATTCCATGGATGGTATAAATTTAGCAAATAAATAGCGAAATCTATTCCATGGATGGTATAAATTGATATTTGTAACTTATTGATAATCAAATAATTATAAGTTAGCAATAGTATCTATATAGATATATATTATATATAATATTAATATAATCAGTATTATTAGATTCACTGTGACCCGCTCCGAGCTTCGCTCTCCGCTATACTCCCCGTAGAGGATGGATATAATCAGTATCAATCATATCAAGTTAATCAATACTATAATCAATATCATTATCTTTATTAATATCATTAATACTAATATGATTAAGTCTAACTCATCTCCATCCTCCACGGGGAGTATGACTTACATATTTATAATCATATAATCCTCTATGATGTAAATGTTAAAAATAGTTTTTCTCTTGGTAGATTCATCTAAACTCTTACATTTGCTGAAAACAATTAAGTTATGGGTAAAGATAAAAGTGAAACTAAACCTAAATACACTAGAGAATTTCATAGTGGTGAAAGGAATAAAAAAGAGATTAAAGTTCCAAGTAAACTTAAACTTGGAAATATTGGTATTGATAGTATTATTAAAACTAAATAAATTAGTATTATGATTAAAGTTGAAAGTAAATTTAAAGATTTTGGTATTCAAATACCTACTAATATTAGCGAAATAACAAGTGAAGCACTTGACGCTATTCTTACTAATGTAGTTGTTGCTAAACATTATTGTGTTGTTGCTCTTTGCCAAAATGAAAGTTTATTCGGTGTTATTAATAGTAAAGTAAATACAGTTGAGGTTATGCCAATTATTGCTAAGATTAGTAAAGAAGATGCTGAACTTATTGGTATGAATCAAATGGATAAGATTATTATTGACCGTTCTACTCTTGAACGTGGCTATCATCTTTATCTTAAACATAATGTTCTTAGTCCTCAATTTGTTAATAAGTATATTACTAATGATACTGAACTAACTCGTTCTATTACTGTTGGTACTTTTGGACAAAATCAAGGATATACAAAAGGACAGAAAGTTTGGTTTGTTGAATTTAAAGTTATAGCTATTAATGATTTCAGAGCTGCTATTACTGATAAACATAAAGCTATTAATCCTTTTATTTATCATTCTGCTGAAAAAGCTAATTAGCCATTTCGTCTAAATAATCGAACTCTTCTTAAAACTACTTATGTATAATTTAAAATTATAGGTACTTGTGTTCTTGTTTATAGTAGTAATTTAAGAAGAGTTCTTAAACTTTCAATTATGGATTTTAAGACTAATACTAGTTTTAATATTGCTAATACTAGTTCTCATGAAGATTTTGATGATGATTATATTCTTATATATAAAGATTTAAATAATATACTAGATGATATTGGTTTTCAAGATGAAGAACGAATATTATGTAAGTCTATTATTGAAAATCTTGAAAAAGAAGCTAGTGTTAATATACGCCAAAATAAATGTGTTGCTATTCCTCATATTGGTACTATTCAAAAGAACTGGTATCGTACCAAACTCATTAGTCATTATAAAGACTTTAAAGAAGCTAGAAAAACAATGACTAAAGAAGAGTATAAAGAATATACTGCTAAAGTTATGGAAGAAGAAAAGCAAAAACATTATGAAGAAGAAGATAAAATTAAAAATGAACGTAAGTTTAAAAAGAAACTTCTTCCTACTTGGATTAAACTAAGTAAAAAACATAGTGCGACTTATGCTAATCTTTGGCTATATGCTATGAGTCAACTTGAAATTATTGAATTTGATGAAGAAGTAGAAGAAATATATGAACGGTTTGGAATTGGATTGGATGCTGACCATAGATGAAACTGGTATGCCAAAAGCTCCTACACTTAAACAACTTCTTGATAGAGATGTTAGTCTTCTTTATACTAGAGATAAATCTCCTAATAAAGATATGTATATTAAAGAAGTTGGAGTTATTTATTATCTTGGAGATCCTAAAGGTCCGTGTCTACAAGAAGGTCTTAGTGAAAAAGAAGCTCTTAAGAAAGCTATTGAAAACTTTGATTTACCTAAAAATTATCAACCTGATATTCTTGTTTGGAAACTTATTAAACGATATTATAATCAAAAAGCCGGAGCTGGTATGGAAGCTGTACTTAATATTAAGCGTGGTATTCATAATGTTGCTTTAGCTGCTAGCAAGTTAAATGAGTTGCTGAATGACAAGTTATCTGATGGTGCTAGTCTAGAAGATGTTCCAGTTGTTATTGGTTATATGAAACAAATTAATGATTTAGCTAATCAGTTTCCAAACACGATTAAAGCTCTTAATGTAGCTGAAGAAAATCTTCTGTATGAACAAGAGAATGTTGCTGGTAGAGGTGGAGTTGAAATCACTAGTAGTATGATTGAAGAATAAGCTGATGCTAATCCACTCCATCCTCCACGGGGAGTCTAGCGTAGGCACGTAGTGCCGAAGCGGGTCATAACTAGTGTTGAACTTAATATTATTAATATGGAACTTAGAGATAAAAGATATAATGATATTAGACTTATTTTTCATGAAGAAGAACATAAATATAATGATAGTCTAGGTAATGATTATATTTCAACTACTACTATCCTTCATAATTATGCTCCAAAGTTCGATAAGAACTATTGGTTGAGAAAGAAGTCTAAAGAACTAGGAATAAGTGAGAAGAAACTAGAAGAACAATGGTCTACTATTACTAAAGAAGCTTGTGAACGTGGAACTAATACTCATAATGGTCTTGAAGATGGTGTTAAAGGAGCATCTATGTTTCAACAAGCTATTAATTATCTTGATAAACGAGAAGATGGTGTAATGGTTACTATTGCTGATATACCAAATTTTGGTGCTAGTTATAAGTTACTTAATCTTAAAGATTTTATTGAACTTACTAATAATCGTTATCCTCTTATTTATGATGCATTTAAAATGTACACTGAAAGAGGATATAAGATTTATAGTGAAATTGGTATGTTTCTTATAGATTGGTTAATTAGTGGAACTATTGATATTCTTCTAGTTAATGAAGATACTAATTGTGCTGTTGTAGGTGATTGGAAAACAAATCGTGGCGGATTAAGATTTAGTAGTGGATATTATAAGAAAGATAAAACAGTTAAACCTGCACAACAAACTAATGTTTGGGTTGATAAAGATGAACGACTTTTAGCTCCTCTTAATCATCTTCCTAATTGTAATGGTGCTATATATAATCTTCAACTTAGTATGTATGCTTTTGCTGTTGAATATATACTTGGTTTAACTATTAAAGGTATTTGGTTATGTCATATTGATAGTGATTTTGAACTTAATGAATATGGTATGCCAAAAAGATTTTCTGATGGTCTTTATCATATTAAAGAAAATCCTATTGAAATTACTAAGTTTTTTACTATGAATTATCTACGTGATGATATTAATAAAGTTCTCAAAGATAGAGAATTACAAATTAAAGCTAGTGGTGTTCAAACTCAATTTAAACTTGCTATATGAAATTAAATAAAGATAATTTAATTGGAGTAATTATTGGTTTTATTGTTTTAGTTATATTTGCTATTTGTTTATCTAGTGGATGTACTAAACGTATTACTCCTGTTCCGGAGATTAGATATGTCCCTGTTACTGATTCTACTGCTGTTAATGAATTAGTTCTAACTAAAGAATTACTTCGTAGAACTCAAGATTCTCTTAATGCTTATAAATCTGATACTACTATTAGTGCTGATTATTTTGTTGTTAAATATAAACTTGAACGTATTAGATATTATAATGATATT
>OJML01000019.1_pt1 | contig 109390 bp, 79 predicted proteins | sample 1597221 | NCBI WGS metagenome assembly OJML01 (sample SAMEA2452123, study PRJEB22498) | human gut metagenome | biome: human feces; feature: human gut; material: feces | place: Australia | collected 2012 | reverse complement strand
TTAAAGCAACATCATATACAGCTGAGGCAAAACTCTCATAAAACTCTTTAAAATTAGTACCTTCTACTTTTTTTTAAGTAATGGTAATAACAGGACATTGTCCCATGAACTTATCACAGAACTCTTTGTCTTCTAAGATTTTGGTACCTTTAAAGAGCTCAAGTTGTTTTGAGTTATCAAATGGTTTTTCAGGATTGATTTTCAAAAATGAGTCAAACATGCTTATGAGCAGAGTCTTACCAAAACGTCTTGGACGGGTAAATAACAATACAGCAGATTGATCTGTAAATACTGTCTTAAGATAAGGAGTCTTATCTACAAAGTAACAGTTTCCTTCTCTTAATAGAGGGAAGTCATCCTTACCGTATGGTAATTCTAAGAATTGTTTGTTGCTCATTGTTTGACCCTGTTTTAGATACTGATTTTATGTATAAAATCAGAACTGTTAGCTCTCAGTTATAAATATACATTATTTATAACAGTAGGACTGCTAGATACTGACATATTTTGTCATTTTTGAAGAAAAGATGAGAATAATTGATCTCACTAAAAGGGCAACTATTTGCTTAGATCTTGTTGTCCTTGTCATCAGTATCTGATGCAACTTGATTCATTTTTGAGTGGAACTTCTTTTTTAGAATTACAAATACAACCACGATAACTAATAAGCCTAAAACTAAATAGATTGCTTTTTGTACATCGTGAACATAAGTCATGAGTGTATCAAGATTGTCAGCAAAGAAGAAACCTAAATAGATCCAAACAGGAACAGAGATAAGTGCAGCTAAACCATCCATAATAATGAAGGTTATGTATGAGATACGATGACTCATACCGGCTACTAGGTAAATAGGAGATCTTAAACCAGGAAGAAAACGAGCTACAAACAGTAAGCCTAAGCCATATTGTTTAAATTTACGTTGAATTTGAGAGAATCTTTGAGGAGTAACGATCTTTCTGAAGGTCCTAATCTTTTGAATACGGTAACCAAAGATCCTGCCTGCTAGGAACATGGTGCTATCACCAAATAGTACACCAATGAGACCTACAACTAACATGATATGAGGATTAGCAAGATCAAGCCCTGAAATTACACCGCCTGAAACTAAGGTGATATCTTCTGGTACAGGTACGCCTAATCCGCATAAAACAAGACATGCAAAAACGGCCGCATAGCCGTAACTACCAAAAAATCCCACTAAGAAATTTAGCAATGAAGTATCCTCTTTTATCTTAAAAAGATTGCTGAATAAAACTCTGCAAAGTTTGTTTTATTCAGAGTTTATTAGCAAAGCTTTACTCTATTATTTTTAATGCAGTTTTGACGGCCGATATAATAACAGAAAAACAGCTAAAATTTTTAAATTAATGCGTCCTTAAATCCTAGTTGTCTCCATGCCTCATAGGCAACAACTGCAACAGAGTTTGAGAGGTTAAGACAGCGACTGTTTGGAGCCATAGGGATCTTAATTCTCAGATCATCAGGTATAACCTTATATACCTCATCAGACAGACCTTCTTTTTCTCTGCCGAAGATCACATAGTCACCATCTTCAAACTTAAAAGAAACATGTGAGTGGTGTGCTTTAGAGGTAGAAGCAATTAAACGCTTTGGTTTTTCTTTTTCTAGGAATTGCTGAAAGTTGACATGAACTGTAAGGTTGCACAGCTCATGGTAATCAAGACCAGCTCTCATCAGTCTTTCATTATCAAGATAGAAGCCTAGTGGACCTACAAAATGAAGTCTTGCACCGCAGTTTACGCTAAGTCTAATAATGTTACCTGCATTTGAAGGCATTTCTGGCTGGTATAGAACAATATTGATCATGATTTTCTCTCTTTAGTTAATGCCGCTATTGTAATCAATTTTTGTAAAGTTATTAAGGAAAATCAGAACTAAAATTGCCAGTTGATAAAATTGATTGAATGCATGAATGGTGCTAACATTATCGAGATTTTTACAGCAAGAAATATATAAGCAAGTAAACCTATAAAAATAATAAAAATTTTGATAAAGAACAAAGAATTAGCGGAGGATTCAAATGCAATTTCGCCCAACTCAGGGAGTGGCACATCACAGTAGTATCAGCCTTGTTAGAAAGGTATTGTTTGGCGCGGTTTGTCTTGCAAGTTTGATCTGCATCTTTGTTTTAATTTCATTCCGTAATAATCTCCACAAGGCTATGAGTGGAGAGCTACTGACTAATGAAACCCCAGATGGATTAGTAACAACAGCACAAAGTTCCTTTATGGAAAATGTGTTTAATTACTTTGGAAATGTTACTTTTTTGTTTCCATTGGTATTTGTATTTATAGGTTACAAACTCTTTATCAAAAAGATCGCTCTAAAAGAAATTGACTTCTTTGTAGTAGGTCTGTTTATCTTAGGTTTTAACATCCTTGTAATTGGTCTGTGCTCATTATTTTCAGGGTTGGTTGTAGATACAGAAACTAGTTTAGGTGGCTTTTTAGGCTATTTCTTTATGAGCATGTTTGACTCATTGCCATTCCCAATAGGAAAACTTTTACCTGCTTTAGTTACATTACTAGGCCTTTTCCTCTTTACCTCAAAAGGTCCTTTTTGGTACTTTGACAAGATCGGTAATTTTATATTTGGCTTCATCGATAAAGATAAAAAGCAAGACAACAATAAGAACGAAAAACAAGATCCTCAAGTTAATACTCAAGAAGATGACAGCGTTTTGTATGGCAATATCAAGCTTGACACTAAAAACGGAGAGTTAAAAGAGCCGTTCCAAACCAATCTTGATTTTTCCACAAAGAAAAAAGCAGAAGAGAATACAACTAGCGATCTTTTCAAAAGCACTTCTTTTTCATCAGGTTCACTTCCAGCCTTTGGTGAAAAGAAAAAGATCTTCCCAAGTACAAATAATGAGCAGTCATCAATTGAAAAGCCTCGTCACAATAGAACCCGTTCCGCTGTTGCTCATAGACGAGAACCTGAAGTGAAGAGAATTGAACCTGAATTTGGTTCAATTGGAAACTTTTCTGCTGATAGCAATGCACTAACACAGAATTCAACTTCTCAGGAGGGCTGGGGAGCTCAAGAAGAGTCTAGCCCTTATATTACTCCTGGCGTTCAGGTTCCTGAGTATAAGAAATCATCAGATGCGTCAACTAGCTCAACATCTAGCTCATACTCAAATTCTTATGGATTCGATAATACATCTGAGAATACAAATTCAGGTCCATCTACCTATATTTCAGGAGTAAACGCTCCAAATGTAGCTCCTTCATCTAATCAAAATTACGATGAAGGTTCAACTAAGACTATTATAAAAGATAGCAGAAATGTACAAGAACCAGTGGTTCAGAACAAAGTTAAAAAGACTATCATTACAAGACTCGAAGATAGTAGTGATAATCAGAGTTCAAGTTACAGCAAAGGTTATGGATCTGACTACAGCAGTGCAACAGAGCCTAAAGCTTCAACTATTGTTTATAAGGCAGGGGCTGATCACCTTCCTCCAACTGAAGTTGTAGGTAACCCTTCTCGTCGTTCTGAGGTAAGCACTGTAATTACCAGAACCACCACCATATCAACAGTCAACGTACCTAATAATGAGCCTAAGGTTAACATTAGTTCTGATGGTTCATCTGTAAGTGGTGAATACTCACAGCCTTCATCTGTAATTACCAGAGCTCCTACTTTATCAGAGGATAACAAAGCCTACGGTGAAACTACTACAACTAGTTCAATGCTACCAAGCCAAGGTGAGATTTCAGAAAACGTAATTAACTTTACTGATCTTACCAAGTCTCAAGATAGTTCAAAAATTGAAGTTGAAAAATTAAGTTCAGCTTTTGTGCCTTCTTCTGATGAGAGTGATGAAAAGCTTTCTATTGCCGACACTCAACCAATTAAAGAGTCAGATTCAAGTTATGAACAGTATTCAAAGGTGGCAAGAGGAGTTTTAACTTCACAGAATAATGTAGCAACTGCACCAGCAGATAGTAACTCTCATGTAAATAGCTCAAAAGTTAATAATGAAAACACATCTTCATCTGAAAATAAGGTAAATCAGGAGCCATTAGTTACCCCATATCAGGGAGTAAGTCAGAGTATAGCTACTAGCGCTAATCAAAATGTTGCTGAAGAAAACAAGTCAGGTGATGACAAGTTATTAACTGAAGCTTTACATGCTCAGCAGACAGGAGCACTAACACAATCTTCACAGCAACAGACTCAGGCTACAGAGCCTATGTTTAATCCATATGCTCCATTGCCAGAAAAAGAAAACAGCACTTTGAACTCAGTTATTGATTCTGGCTATTCCGCTAACACTCAAAACAGTGCATCTGTAATGAATATTAGCCCTGAGATTAGTTCAAGTGAAAGAGCGAACAGCGTCTGTTCAAATACTCCTGCAAATGTTATGGATGGTTCTAGATATGAGTCTAAACCACCGTTTGAGTCTATGAATACTTTTAGATCAAATAACATTTCAAATAAGATTGAAATTAAAGGCTCAAACACAAACGGAGCCTCAAAAGCTACTGTCTCTTATGCAAAGGCAACAGAAACCTCTCCTTCAAAAATTTATGGTAAATGGAGACCTTCATTTGATTTATTAGAGCAGTCACAGTCTCAAGAACAGGTATCAGCTGAAGAAATTTCAGAAAAATCAGCTCGTATTGATAAGTTTATGAGTGACTTTGGTGTTAAAGCAAAAGTTGAACAGACTGTATCTGGTCCTGTTATTACAAGATATGATATTAGTCTTGAAGCAGGCACAAAGTCTAAGACCATCGTAAATTTAGAAACAGATATGCAGCGAAGCCTAATGAGTCAAAATATCAACATCATCGAGGTGGTACCTGGTACTCCATATGTTGGTATTGAAGTTCCAAATGATAAGCGCCAGATGATCCGTTTAGGTGACATTATCGATTCAGAGGAATTTGTACACTCAAAAGCCAAACTGCCAATGTGTTTAGGAGTAGACACTGTAGGTATTCCTGTTGTAGCTGATCTTGCAGATGCTCCTCATCTACTGATTGCAGGTACTACAGGCTCAGGTAAGTCAGCTGGTTTAAACTCAATGCTAGTATCATTGCTCTTTGCAAGATCACCTGCTGAGTTACGTCTTATCATGGTTGATCCTAAGACTGTTGAGTTCTCTCAATATCAGAATTTACCACACCTATTAACTCCAATTATTACTGATCCTGATTCAACTGTAGCTTCATTAGCATGGTTGATTAAGGAAATGGAGCGTCGTTATAAACTTCTATCCTTGATGAATTTGTCAAAGATTTCACAGTTAAATGATTTCATAAAAGAAAAGAATCTCTTAGGCGAGAAAGTTTATGATCCTATGTGGTGTGAAAACACAATTGGTATTCCTCCAGAGCTAAAGCCAGTTCCATATATTGTTTTAGTAATCGACGAGTTTGCTGACTTAATGGCAGTAGCTAGTGTAACTAGAAAAAAAGACGGCAACACTCCAGAAGCTTTAATTGCAAGATTAACAGCAAAGGCAAGAGCAGCTGGTATCCATTTAATCTTAGCAACACAAACTCCAAGAGCAGATATTGTAACCGGTGCGATTAAAGCAAATATGCCATCTCACATTGCTTATACCGTTCAAAACTCAATGGAATCAAGAATTGTTTTAGATGAGACAGGTGCTGAAAAACTTTTAGGTAATGGTGATATGTTAGTTAAGTATCAGCAGTTAAACCGCTCTCAGATGTTCCGCGCACAAGGTCCATTTACAAGCAATCAGGATGTTGAAAAGGTTGTATCCTCATGGATACAGCAGGCAGGTGAGCCTGAATATGTTGAGGGCATTACTGAAAGTGAGGAAGAGGAAAGCGTTGAGAGTGAAGATAGTGATGGTTCAGCACAACAACTAGATGCTAAGTTTGATCAGGTAGTTGAATATGCAAGATCATACTGCTCATCAAACAAGAGACTCTCTGTATCAGAACTACAAACTGCTTTTGGTTTTGGCTATAACAGAGCACGTAAAATTCACCGCCAGATGCAGGCTCAACAAATCATTGATGATAAGGGCTTTTTAATTCAGTAACAGGATAAGAACACAGTCTTCTATCTTATTTTAGTGTAAAGAAGTCTGTTTACATAAAAGGTAATTTTCATGAGATTAGTAACTAGTTTAAAGGGTGTGAAAGTAGCGCTTGTAAAAGCTGTAATGGTGGCTTTTTTAGTTTCTGTGTCTTTTCAGGCAAGTGCTGATACTAAAGATGAGTTACAGTCAAAACTCTCAACTTTAAATGCTTTAAGTTCAACTTTTTTACAAACTGTTACCAGAAAAGATGGCTCTTTAGTGTCTAAGTCATCAGGAAGTCTTGCTCTAAAGAAACCTGATAAGTTCATGTTGCATACTACAAGTCCTGATGAACAGGTTTTATTTACTAAAGGAAACACTGTTTATTTTTACGATCCTTTTGTAAACCAAGTAAGCATCTTTGATAAACAGGAGCTTTACTCCTCGCCTTTCATGCTATTAACCTCAAAGAGCGAATCTGTGTGGGGGCAGTATGAGGTTGCAAAAGATGGCAATAGCTATGTTCTAAAAGCTAAAAATCATGGTCAGGTTGTGTCAATTAAGCTAGAGTTTCAAGGTGATTTAGTATCTGATTTATATGTACAGTTAAAAGATGGTAATACCAATCACTACACTTTATCTCAAGTAAAGACCCAAGTGTCTGACAGCTCATTTGAGTATAAAATCCCTGAGGATGCTCAGATAGATGATGAACGAAAGTCAAACTGATCTTTTCAGTCAATTTGATCTGGAAAAAGCAGATCAAAAAGCCAATGAACAATTAGATAAGGAGCTAAACGACGAGTTTGCTCCTTTAGCCTCAAGAATGAGACCTAAAACTTTAGAAGAGTATGTAGGTCAATCACATCTTTTAGGCGAAGGCAGACCTTTAAGAACTATCTTAAATAAAGGTCAATGCTATTCAATGATCCTTTGGGGACCTCCTGGAGTTGGTAAAACTACCTTAGCATTGCTCTTTGCTAAAGCCTGCAATGCTCATTTTGAACAAATTCCTGCTGTAACCTCAGGTGTAAAAGATATCCGTGAAGCAGTAGACAGAGCTTTATTGCGTAAAAAAAATGGTGTCAAGACTTTGTTGTTTGTCGATGAGGTTCATCGTTTCAACAAATCTCAGCAAGATGCCTTTTTACCTCATATTGAAAATGGCACTATTACTTTTATTGGTGCTACAACAGAGAACCCATCTTTTAGTTTAAATTCTGCTCTCTTATCTCGAGCTAGAGTGTATGTATTGCAAAAGCTCTCTGAAGATGAGTCTAGAACCTTACTTTATAATGCCTTAAACTCAGAGCGCGGCCTTTTAAAAGAAAACATCCATTTAGCAGACGGTGTAGAAAAAGCCATTATTGATTTAGCTGCAGGAGATGCTAGATACCTGTTAAATATATTAGAGATGGCTTCAGATTTAGCCTCGCCCGTAAAAACAGGAGGCAAAATCTTAACCCTAGCTATGTTAGGAGCCGTAGCTGGTCGAAAACTCATAAATTATGATAAAGGCGGAGATGCCTATTACGAGTTAATTTCAGCCTTCCATAAATCAGTGCGCGGCAGCGCACCTGATGCAGCCTTGTACTGGTATTCTCGTATTTTAGAAGCAGGAGGTGATCCTCTGTATGTGGCAAGACGTTTATTAGCGATTGCAACCGAGGATATTGGTCTTGCTGATCCTAGAGCTATGACAGTATGCCTTAATGCTTGGGATATCTTTGACAGAATAGGTGCTTATGAAGGCGAGAGAGCGATTGCTGAGGCTACTGTATATTGTGCTTTAGCTCCAAAGAGTAACCATTTGTATGAAGCCTTCCATAAAGCAAGGGAAGACGCTAAACAAAATGGTGAACTAGATGTACCAATCTATCTTAGAAACGCTCCTACCAAGCTCATGGAAAGATTAGGTTATAAAGCTACCTACAGATATGCCCATGATTATCAGGGAGCATATGCAGCAGGGGAAAGTTTCTTCCCTGAAGAGTTAACCGGTACTGTGTACTATCATCCGTCTGATAGGGGCTTTGAGCTTACCTTATCCAAAAAAGAAGAATATCTAAAACAGAGAGATGAGCTTGAAAAAGACAAGCGCTACCCCCAGGGCTTTAAAGGTAAACGCGTACAGTTTGAATAACTTTGGCGCTCTTAATATTATTTGAACAAATTTACACTCTGTATGCTAAAATTACCGGCGTATTAGTGATTGCATAAAAGCAATTAAACAGAATTCTTTATTAACTTTAACAAATGGCAATTATCCATGCTTGATTCAAGATATTTACGCGCTGATATTGATGAGGCTGCAAAGCGCCTAGCAACACGTAACTACAAATTAGATGTTCAGAAGATCAATGAATTAGAGTCATTACGTAAAGAGACTATGACTCGCACTCAAGAATTACAGGCTCAGCGTAATTCACTTTCAAAGAGTATCGGTCAGGCAATTAAGGCAGGTCAGGACGTATCTGAGATCAAAGCTCAGGTAGCAAAGATCGGCGAAGAATTGACCGAAGTAAAACAGAAGCAGGATGAGGTATTAAAGCAGTTAAATGACATCGCTCTTACTGTTCCAAATTTACCAGATCCATCATGCCCACTAGGTGCTGATGATACTTTCAATGTTGAAGTAAGAAAGTGGGGCGAGCCACGTAAGTTTGATTTTGAGATCAAAGATCACGTAGCTATCGGTGAAGGCTTAGGCATGTTAGATTTTGAAACTGCACGTAAGGTAAGTGGTGCACGTTTTGCTTTCATGAAAGGTCCTATCTGCAAGCTTCACAGAGCTTTAGTTCAGTTAATGTTAGATTTACATTATGAGCAGGGCTATACCGAGATTTACACTCCATACTTAGTAAATATGGATTCATTATATGGTACAGGTCAGATGCCTAAGTTTGCCGAAGATTTGTTCCACACCAATCTTGACGGTGACTGCGATGGCGATGGTGTAAATCATCATTTCTGCTTAATTCCAACTGCTGAAGTTCCATTAACAAACATGGTTCGTGGTGAGATTATTCCAGAGCAGGAATTACCAATTAAGATCACAGCTCATACTCCATGCTTCAGATCTGAGGCTGGTTCAGCTGGTCGTGATACCCGTGGTTTAATCCGTATGCATCAGTTTGATAAGGTTGAGATGGTTCAGATTGTAAAGCCTGAAGACTCATGGCAGGCTTTAGAGACCTTAACTCATGATGCTGAAGCTGTGCTACAGGCATTAGAGATCCCTTATCACGTTGTTGCTCTGTCAACTGGTGATATGGGATTTAGCTCAGCTAAGACCTATGATATTGAGGTTTGGTTACCAGCGCAGAACTGCTACCGCGAGATTTCATCATGCTCTAACTGCGTAGACTTCCAAGCTCGCCGTATGCAGGCTCGTTTACGTCGTAAGGATGGCAAGGTAGAGTTAGTTCATACTCTAAACGGTTCAGGTCTAGCAGTAGGTCGTACCTTAGTTGCTGTTCTTGAGAACTATCAGAACGCTGATGGATCTGTTACCGTACCTAAGGTTCTACGCAAGTACTTAGGTGGCTTAGAAGTAATCTCAGCTGAGACTAAGTAATGTTATCAGCACTTGATTGGGTAATAGTAGGTGTTATTGGCTTGTCAGCCATAACATCTATTTTTAGAGGCTTTATTCGTGAAGCCTCTTCTATTCTCTCGTGGATTGCAGCTTTTATAGTTGCAAGTCGGTTTTACCCTCAGTTATCAGAATATATTACCTTTTCAAACGACGATTTAACTAGAAAAGTAATCGCCAGCATTGTTCTTTTTATTGCCACATTAATTGTTTTAGGTTTTATTGCAAGTACTATAAGTTCACTTGTAAAGAAAGCCGGTTTATCAAGCTTTGATAGACTTTTAGGTGTGGTCTTTGGAGTTGTTAGGGGAATTTTAATTGTAAGTGCTGTCTTTGCAGTATTACAGATCCTCATTAAACTCCATATTCTTTCTTTTATTACCTATTATCCTTGGTATAAAGATTCAATCTTTGTACCTCATCTTGAAGTAATCGTTGAATGGTTCTTTAATTATTTAGGAACCTCAGGAACTGGAGCATTATAGCTATGTGTGGTGTTGTTGGAATTGTCGGAACCTCTCCTGTCAATTTATCACTTTATAATTCTTTGCAGGTGTTACAGCACCGCGGACAAGATGCTGCAGGTATCGTAACCGTAGATGAAGATGACAATTTTCATCAGCGCAAAGCAAACGGTATGGTAACTGAAGTCTTTCAGCAAAGACATATGTTAAGGCTACGCGGAAACATTGGTATCGCCCATAACCGTTATCCTACAGCAGGCTCTTCATCAGCAGCAGAAGCTCAGCCTTTCTATGTAAACTCTCCATACGGAATTGCACTGGCTCATAACGGAAACCTTATCAATTCTAAAGAGTTAAAAGAAAAGTGTAAAAAAGCCCACCGCCATGTTAATACCCAATCCGATTCTGAAATTCTTCTAAATATCCTTGCCTGGAAAATCTCTCAAATCAATAGTGATGTACCAACTGCTGATGACATTTTTAAAGCTATCTCTGGCGTATATGATGAGATTAAAGGTGGTTATGCTGTAGTTTGCCTAGTTTTAGGCGTAGGTCTAATCGCTTTCCGTGATCCATTTGGTATTAGACCTATGGTTCTAGGAGAGAAGAAAGACGAGAATGGCAAGACTGAATACATGGTAGCATCAGAGAGTGTTGCTTTAGATGTCAGTGGCTTTAAGCTAGTTCGTGATGTAAAACCTGGTGAAGCTTTACTTATCACCAAAGATGGTCAGTTATATTCAAAAATTTGCGCTAAGGATCCTCATTTACAGTCATGTATCTTTGAGTATGTTTATTTTGCTCGTCCTGATAGCATTATCGATGGAGCATCTGTATATGCAACCAGAGTCCGCATGGGCACGAAGCTTGCCGAGCAGATCCAGAAAGAGCATCAGGATTTAAAGATTGATGTGGTAATTCCTATTCCTGATACTTCAATTGATATTGCAGTGCAGATTGCAAGATCATTAGGCGTTCCATACCGTCAGGGCTTTGTAAAGAACCGCTATATTGGCAGAACCTTTATTATGCCAGGTCAGAAACAGCGTAAGAAGTCTGTACGTAATAAGCTAAACCCAATTCCAGCCGAGTTTGCAGGTAAGAACGTACTCTTAGTTGATGACTCAATCGTACGTGGTACCACTTCATTACAGATTGTTCAGATGGCTCGTGAGGCTGGTGCTAACAAGGTATTCTTTGCATCAGCATCTCCTGAGATCCGCTATCCAAACATATATGGTATTGATATGCCTACCTCAAAAGAGCTTATTGCTTATGGTAGAAACAATGAAGAGATCTGCAAAGAAATTGGCGCAGATGCTCTTATCTATCAAAAGTTAGAAGATCTTGAAGCATCAGTAACGGAGGAAAATCCAGCTTTAACCAAGTTTGATACCTCAATCTTCACAGGTGAGTATATTGTTCCTCCAGCAAAAGACTACTTTGAGAATATTGAAAAACAGCGTTCTGATGATGCCAAAGCTGACAAGGCATGGAAAGATAGTTCTGATTCAGAACAGTTAGATATTTTTAACATCTAGCTATAAAGTTATTAATTACAAAAGTCCCTGACAAAACGTTGGGGATTTTTTTTTGAGTGATGCATCTGAGACAACAGAAACAGAGACAAAAGATTGATTGTATTTTTTGAGTGTATGTATTTTAGAGTGAAAGGCAGTATAAGCGAATTTAATTCTAATGTGAATGAATGATGAAAATTCAAATAATCACTCACTCAGGAAATCAAAAGAATAGGTAAAAGCGCGGAAATATCGCTTAAAAATGTGATTTGTCTTCAAAAAAAAAGAACATAAATCGTAAATTTATGAAAAATAATAAAATACTCTGAAATGAATTTAAATATATATTTTATTTTTTACAAAATATGTAATAAGTACAAAAAGATAAATAAACTGAATTTAACTCTGCTATAAAACCGTAACGATACGAATGTTGATAAATGTGAAGATAAAGCGCCTTAAATTTTTGCTAAATTTATATCGTTAAGGAGGATGTATTTTGAAAAAATTGGGTAAATTTTTTGACACAGATCATAAAAATGTACCTCATTTTGCAATTTAATTTGAAAAGATAAAATCGTAACGTTAAGATTTTAAGTAGACAAAAACAACTGCCCTTATTGTATTTGCAGTAAGAAAAGTAAATTTTGGAGAATCTATGTTTAACATGTCGCTAAAACAGCAACAAAGAGTCATTATTGTCTCATTCCTAGCAATTCCTCTATGTTTGCTAATCACTTTTTCATATTTCCCAGCAGTAGAGTTGTTCTTCTTATCAACAGCTGATTGGGATGGCTTCCTTGATCCAGGTGAGTTCTTAGTAGGAATGCCTCATCAGGCAGACTTCGTAGGACTAGATAACTACGTTGATCTTATTAACGAGCCTGAAGAGTTAAAACCTTTATTAGTATCTTTATACTACTTCGTAGGTGCAGTAATTCAGCTAGCTCTTTCTTTATGGTTCGCTGTATTGGTTAACTCAAAGTTAATCGGTAGAAACTTGTTTAAGACTTTCTTATTCTTACCATTCGTTTTAAATGCTGTTGCAGCTTCAATGGTTTTCCAGATTTTCTATCAGATGGACGGTGGCTTAGATAGCTTCTTATCTTTAATCGGCATGGATCCATTATTTACAGTTGTTGAAAACGGTCAGGAGATTGTTAAGTACCCTGAGTGGTTAGCAAATCCAAAGATTGTTAACTGGGCACTGGTTGCAGCTTCTGTATGGCGTTATTTAGGTTTCAACCTGATTCTATTCTATGGTGTTCTACAGTCAATTCCTCAGGATCAGTACGAGGCCGCAAGAATTGAAGGCGCATCAGAGTGGCAGCAGTTCCGCTTCATTACCTTACCATCAATTAAGATGATTATCGGTTTACAGGCTCTGCTAGCATTCGTAGGTTCCTTATCAGTATTCGATATTCCATATATCATTACCAAAGGCGCTAACGGTACACGTACATTCGTTATGGAAACCATCCGTGTTGCCTTCGAGCACAACGGTTACGGTATAGCATCAGCAATGGCGGTAATTCTGCTAGCCCTTGTTGTCTTCTTCATGATTTTACAAAAAGTACTGTTCAAAGAGGAGAAATAATCAATGTTTTCTAAAGCACAAAATTTAACTCCTGAGCAGTTAGCTCTGCTTCAGAAAGTAAATAAAGCTGAGCGTGAGATTAAACTTGCAAAGTTTAAGATGCACTTAAAGTCACCTCGTTGGCTGTTTTGGATGTTCTTCAAGTACCTGACATTCTTCTTAGCATCTGTTGCCGTACTTGTACCTCCATACTCAGTATTTATTACTTCATTCAAGTCAATTGATCAGTACTACGATACAAGTATTTCAAAGTTACATGCTGAGTGGTCATACTTCTCAAATTTTGATAACTATATCAAGGCATTTGATTTTGGTAACTTAGGTACAGGCTTTATCAATACCGCAATTATCTTAGGTATTTCTTTAATCCTGACCATTATCTTTGGTACTCAGGTAGCATACGTATTATCTCGTTTTAACTTCAGAGGTAAGAAGTTAGTAATCCTACTATATTTAATGGCTATGTTAATTCCTGCAATTACAACTCAGGTTGCAACTTTCCAGGTTATCTATGCTATTGATTACTTCTTTAGAAACTTCATTTCACAGGGCTTTGCCAACGCAATCATTATGTGGAAGGTTATTGTGCTGTACGTTGGTGCCGATGTTGTTATGATTTACGTATTCTTACAGTTCATGAAGGGTATTCCTCTAGAGCTTGATGAGGCTGCTAAGATCGAAGGTGCTAGCTACTGGACTATTTATCTGAAGATTATTCTTCCTTTATTAAAGCCAGCTATCGCAACCATTATCATTCTGCGTACTATTTACATCTATAACGACTTCTACTTCCCATTACTGTACTTACCAGATATGCAGACAGTATCAACAGCTCTGTACCACTTTGTTGATTCTCCAACCGGTACACAGCCTACCTTATTGTCAGCTGGTGTTGTAATTGTATTGATCCCATCTATCATTGGTTTCTTACTGTTACAGAAGCAGATTTACGCTGGTGTTACTAACGGCGCTGTTAAGGGGTAATAAGATATGTCCACACCAATAGTTTTAGCTTGCCACTGGATGTGTCGCTTATGCTGGATCCACATCTTAATAGTAGTAATGACTATCTTAGGATTGGGACTATTTGGTGTGTCTCCTGCTCTGGTTGTGGGGTGCCTTCTTTTAAGAAGATACCTAAACGGCCATAACAGAATCACCATCTCAATGGTGTGGACTGAATATAAAAAGGAATTTATTCGCGCAAATAAAGTTGGGCTGTTGCTTATCTTTGTAAGCTTTGTGTTCTTTTTCTACTACTCATACGGTATCAATGTAGAAGGACAGTTATTTAATGTGATTGGAAAGATCTGTATCGGACTTTCTGTATTCACACTGTGCTTTGGATACTTAGTGTTAGTAATGATGAGTGTTTATGACTCAAAGACAGTTTTAGCAAGCTTACAGAACGGAGCCATCTTAATGCGCAACTATGTTGTAGTTGGTGCCTCAATTCTCGCTTTTGTAGCTACATACTTAGTTGAAAAGTTTATTCCTATTATTGGTTTATTTTATGGCTATGTTCCTGCTTTCTTTACCACTGTAGGCATACTTTGGTATACAAGTGCAGAACTTAAGTCAAACTAGAATCTTATGTTTATGGAGAACATGATGATCTCTTTGGAGAATTTAAAGGAAGAGTGCAAACAAGAAGCTCGCAACATTCTTGATTTCTGGTATGCATATCAGGATAAAGAGTTTGGCGGTTTCTACAGCTACTCAGATTTTAACGGTAACATTGAAAAAGAGCACGGCAAGGGTGTTCTACTTCATGCCCGTATTCTTTGGGCTTTCTCTTATGCCTACAAAATTTTAAAAGAGCCAAAGTACAAAGAGGCTGCAACTCACTGCTACAAATTTATCCGTGACTATGCAGTTGATAAAGAGTTCGGTGGTGTTTACTGGTTCCTAGATTACAAAGGACAGCCTACCGATCCACAGAAACACGTTTATAACCAAAGCTTTGTGATTTACGGTTTAAGTGAGTACTTCTTGGCAACAGGAGAGAAGGAAGCTTTAGATTTAGCTTTAAACCTGTTCTCTTTAATCGAGAAGAATGCTTTTGATGAAGTATACGGCGGTTACAGAGAAGCTTATGACAGACAGTGGAGTCCTATTGAGAACAAGCTAGTTTGTGATACAGCTGAAGGTGTGTTATCAGAGAAGTCAATGAACACTCATTTACACATCCTAGAGGCTTTCACTAAACTTTACGAAGCTTCACATGATGAAACTGTTCAGAAGCAGATGTCAGCATTAGCAAAGTTAATGTTAAATAAGATTGTAAACAAAGAGAAGCATTTTGGCCTGTTCTATACAAGAGAATGGGATTGCTGCTCTCATGATGTATCTTTCGGTCACGATATCGAAGGTTCATGGCTGTTAGATGAAGCTGCAGATCAGATCACAGATAAGATACTGTCTGATGAGATCCGCAAAGTAACCTTAGAAATGGCTAAAGTAACCGCTCGTTACGGTGTTGATAAAGACGGAGCTACCTTCAATGAGTTCCGTGATGCACATCTGTTAGATACCGATAGAATCTGGTGGGTACAGGCTGAGTCAATGATCGGCTACTTCAATGCTTACCAGAAGACTAATGACGAGAAGTTCTTAGCTTTATCAGAAGGTTGCTTCAATATTATCAAGACACAGTTAAAAGATAATATTAACGGCGAATGGTTCTGGAAGGTTGATCGTTATGGTAATCCTTACAAAGATTGCCCTAAGGTTGAACCTTGGAAATGTCCTTATCACAATGGTCGCGCTTGCCTGGAAATGTTTAAACGCATTGACAGCTTACAAAGTGCTAAATAAGAAATAACTTTTTTGGAGAAATATTATGTACGCTGTTAGAGTTGAAAAATTAAACAAGACTTACTATGGCAAAAACATCATTTTAAATGACATCGATCTAGAGATGGAAGCAGGTGGCTTTACCGTTCTATTAGGACCATCAGGCTGCGGTAAATCAACTTTATTACGTATGATCGCAGGTCTTGAGGATGTAACCTCAGGTAAAGTATTCATCGGTGATAAGGATGTTACTCTGCTCGACCCTAAGGATAGAGATATTGCTATGGTATTCCAGTCATACGCTCTATTCCCACACATGACAGTTGCACAGAACATCGGGTTCGGTTTAAAACTACGTAAAGTTTCAAAGAACGAGATCAATGTGATTGTTAAGCAAGTAGCTGATATGTTACAGATTGGCCACTTATTAGACAGAACACCTGCTCAGCTATCTGGTGGTCAGCGTCAGCGTGTTGCTATCGGTCGTGCTCTAGTTCGTCAGCCTAAGGTATTCTTATTCGATGAGCCTTTATCAAACCTAGACGCAAAGTTACGTGGTGAGATGAGACTTGAGTTAAAGAAGTTACACACAACTTTAGATACCACCATAATCTACGTTACCCACGATCAGATCGAAGCTATGACCTTAGCTACCAAGATCGTTGTTTTAAACAAGGGCTACGTACAGCAGGTTGGTACTCCATATGAGATCTACAACAAGCCAGCTAATGTATTCGTATCTAAGTTCGTTGGTACTCCACAGATCAACTTATTAGAGTGCAAGCTAGCTAAAGAGAACGGTGTTCCAGGTATTACTTTACATGATCACTTCATGCCTCTACCTGATTACGAGTTCTCAGCTCCATTTGAAGAGGGTAGAGAAGTTCTATTCGGTATCCGTCCTGAGCACGTAACTCAGTTTAAGCAGTCAGAGAAGTCATTTGAAATCACTGCTCGTGTAGTTGCATATGAAAAGACAGGTTCTGAGACCTTAGTTGAGTTCGAGTGCAACGGTGCTACCGTAAGATCTAAGTTAGATGCTAACGTTGAAATTGCTAACGGTGATGACTTCAAGTTATTCTTAGCCTTAGATAACGTTTCAATCTTCGACTTCAAGACTGAGAACAGAATCTAATGTAAAGTCTTAAAGATTTAATAAGGAATCATGCAAAAGCTCCACCAGGTGTGGAGCTTTTTATTTGGATTGATTAAATAAGTTTATAGTGTTTGTGCAAATCGATTTACAGATTGTAAAAACTTAAAGGCAAGCCATTTAGCTTGCCTTTGTATTAACTGTGGTAAAAGTGAACTCTATCTAGGATAAAAAGTAGCTTTCTCTAAGAACTGTAATTTCTTAGGATCTTCACCTTCGATTAACTTAATCAAGTATTTAGAGAGCACTGTTCCAATTGAATGGAAGTTCTGTCTTAAACCTGGAACTGGTGGCTGATAGAAAGTAGGTAAATCACTGGTTTCAACATTAACAACAAAGACATCTTTGTTAACCACTAAACCCGCGTCAGCAACACCTGCTACACAACCTAGCGATGAAATTTCAGAACCGCAGAAAACACCATCAGGATGATCTTTCTTAGACATGATGTCACAGAAAAGTTTTCTGAAATTAGTCTGCAGAGTATAATCGTAGATAATATCTCTGTCTCTATCAAAATCGATACCGTATTCCATAGCTGCTCTCTTTACACCGTAGTACTTATGACATGCATAGGTGTATTCTGCTGATGATGAGAGCATTACGATTCGTTTACAACCTTTCTGGAATAAGTATGAAGCAGCTCTGTAACCTATATCATAGTTATCGATATCTGCAAAAGCATGATCAACACTCATTTCAGTCTGACCGAAGGTAATGAAAGGTACTTTATGCTCCTGCAGGTAGGTAACTCTATCATCTCTGGTCTTTGTAGCGTTGATGATAATGCCACCGGCAAGACGTCTTTCTACTGCATACTTTACAGGTTCTAATGGATCCTGACCTGGTAGCATTGGAACTACAGAGAGGTTATAAGGAGTACCGACAAGTCCTGAGGTAAGTCCTGAGATTAAAGGTAGAGAGCCAACATCACCGACGATATCGCCACTCTTTAACATTGGGAGCACCGCAACAAGATTGTAATTAATACCTGTCTTTAAGCTAAGTCCCTGAAGATTAGGGGCATAACCTAATTTTTTTGCTGCAGCTTTTACCTTATCAATTGTAGGTTGTTTAACATCATCACCGTCTTTTAGAGCTCTTGAAACAGTGGTAACTGAGAGACCTGTATATTCAGCGATGGTCTTTAATGTAACTGACATAATAGAATTCTTAAAATATTACTAATAAATTTCTTATTGTTATACGTTACCGTAACGATCGAACAGATAGTACCATACATCGCTAAAAAATGAGAAGTTTATGAAAAATGTACCATAATGATCTACGGCATTATTTAGCATTTAATAAAAAATACAAACTAAAACTAACTTATTGATTGTAAAAAGATATTTTTAATCTTAAGTTTAACTAATATAAATTAAGATAAAAAAAGTAAAAACTGAATAAATTATTATTGTAAAATTAGTGAACTGTGTCACAAAAACTAGGTGATTATTTTTGATTTTAGTTCAAATTTATCCTATAAAAATATAAAATGGTAACGTTACGATTTTTTAGAGAGTTGTATTTTTGTAAATTAAAATTTTTTTTCTTTCAGACATAACTATTGTTTAATAAATTAACATAAAAAATTATCAACTTTGTTATAGAAAATTTAGAGATTTTTAATAGATCAAAATACTCAATCTAAAAGATTTAAAACTTCAGGTAAAAACATAAATTCTTTAATGTGAAGTGTTAAGTCAAGTAGCGCAGTATACATTCCTTAAAATGATGCTTAGCAAAAACGGCTTATTTAAGCAGTTCATTGTTCTAAGGAATGTATAGCTAGAGATGAATGTCTGTATTAAAACTTATAGTTGCTTTTAAAAATCGAAACGATACGGTATTTTAATTCAGCGCATAAACTAATGAGAGAATAACTCATTTAGTACAAGTTCAGTCATCTTTACTACAGATTTAAAGAATGTTGTACGAGTACACGCTTATCGAGTAAACGTACGGCTTTGTGGTTTCTTCAATCTAACTTATGTGGATACTATTATGACAGTAAAAATTATTGGACAATCAATTCCAAATCTTCCATGGCAGGATAAACCAGCTAATGAGCAGGGCGTTGTTTGGCGTTATACCAAGAACCCTGTTATTGATTGGAATCCCTTCAAAGCAGCAGCTCGCGTTTACAACTCAGCTGTGGTTCCTTTCAACGGAGAGTTCGTTGGTGTATTCCGTTGTGATTACAAGAATGGTCGTCCACATCTTCATGTTGGTCACTCAAAGGACGGTTTAGACTGGACCTTCAACGAGGAGCCTATCGATTGGAGAGATAAGGAAGGTAACCCATTCGTTCCATCATATGCATACGATCCACGTGTTGTATGTGTAGAAGGCACTTACTACGTAATCTGGTGTACCGATGATCACGGTGCAACCTTAGGCGTTGGCATGACAAAGGACTTCAAGAAGTTCACCCGTTTAGAGAACGCATTCGTACCATTTAACCGTAATGGTGTTTTATTCCCACGCAAGATCAATGGACAGTTTGTAATGTTAAACCGTCCATCAGATTCAGGACACACTCCATTTGGTGATATCTTCTTAAGCCACTCAAATGATATGGAATACTGGGGCAAGCACCGTCATGTAATGGGCAAGGGCGGTAACGGCTGGTGGCAGGGCACCAAGATCGGTGGCGGTCCAGCTCCTATCGAGACCTCAGAAGGTTGGTTACTGATTTATCACGGTGTATCTGGCACTTGCAACGGCTTCGTATACAGCTTAGGCGCTGCTTTATTAGATATCGACGAGCCTTGGAAGGTTAAGTTCAGAACTCGTGATTACATCTTAACTCCTGAGAAGGATTATGAGACTCGCGGTTTTGTACCAAACGTATGCTTCCCATGTACAGCTTTAGCTGATGCTGACACCGGTCGTATCGCAATCTACTACGGTGCAGCGGATACATACTCAGCTTTAGCATTCACCACAGTTGATGATCTTGTAAATGAGATCAAGACCAACTCAGAAGTATTCTAATTTTTAATTCAGAGTGCGCCTACGTGCACTCTTTTTAGGTAAAAAATCATGTCAGTATTTAACGATAGATTAGCAGCTTTAAAGGCCGAATTTAAACAGAACACTGAGTACAAGAATACCCCTGTATTACCAGGTAACGGTATCTTTACTCGCTATGAGAAGCCTGTATTAACCAATCTTTTTGCTCCTTTAGCATGGAGATATGACTTAAACCCTAAGACCAACCCATTCTTAATGGAGCGTTTAGGCATCAATGCTGTATTAAACCCAGGTGCAATCTTCTTAAACGGCAAGTACTACTTAGTAGCACGTGTTGAAGGCTGTGACAGAAAGTCATTCTTTGCAGTAGCAGAGTCTGATACTGGTATCGACGGCTTCAAGTTCTGGGATGAGCCATGTGTAATTCCTGAGACTGAAGATCCAGAAACCAACGTATACGACATGCGTTTAACTCAGCACGAAGATGGCTGGATCTATGGTTTATTCTGCGCAGAGCGTAAAGATCCATCAGCAGCTAAGGGCGATGAGTCATCAGCTGTTGCACAGTGCGGTATTGTTCGTACTAAAGATTTAAAGACTTGGGAAAGATTACCAGATCTAAAGACCAAGGCAGCTCAGCAGCGTAACGTTGTATTACATCCTGAGTTCATCAACGGTAAGTACGCATTCTACACTCGTCCACAGGACAGCTTCATTGAGGCTGGTACAGGTGGTGGTATCGGTATGGGCTTTAGCGATTCAATGGAAAACGCTACTTTAGATGAAGAGTACTTAATCGATCCTAAGCGTTACCACACCATCAAAGAGTCTAAGAACGGTATGGGTCCTGCTCCTATCAAGACTAAGTATGGTTGGTTAAATGTTGCTCACGGTGTTCGTAACACAGCTGCTGGCTTACGTTACGTTTTATACTGCTTCATGACCTCATTAGAGGATCCACGCAAAGTAACTCACCGTCCAAGCGGTTACTTTTTAGCTCCAGAAGGTGCTGAGCGTGTAGGTGACGTTTCTAACGTTGTATTCTCAAACGGTCTGATTGCTAAAGACAATGGTGATGTTTACATTTACTACGCATCATCAGATACCCGTTGTCACGTATTAACAACTACTGTTGACCAGTTAGTTGATTACGTAATGAACACTCCTGAAGATCCTCATACTTCATACGAGTGCGTTCAGCAGCGTATCAAGCTAATCAGAGCAAATAAGGAATTCTTATAATCTCCTCGATTAACTCCTAATAATTTTTTAATTACCATAATTCAAGCCCAGGCATGTCCTGGGTTTTTTTATAATTTCAGCCTAAAAAGTCATGAAAATTTAGCGTAAGACAATTGCCAAGAGAAATTTTAAGAACCTAGTTACGACAGTTCTCCATAAAAATTTTCCGCAGATTTGTCGTAACGGTTAACAAGATTTTACATTTGCTTTGTCTTTCGTTTAGTCCCCAAATTTATCCTCCGGTGAATTTGTAAAAGGTTAGCACTCCAGAAATGGTCATCCATGCTCTGAAGAGGTTGCTTTCGTTTTTACCTTTTCTAACTGGTGGCAGAGAAAATTCTTGGTACTGCAGTTACCTTTGATGGCTGGACTTCAGTTGCCTCTGTCAGAACACAACTCAAATTATATTGAGCTAAATTTAGATCTGAAACTGGGCCTTGGGAAAGTTACTAAAATTTAGTCTTGGCATAGATACAAATGTTCAAATAATAAAGCCTTCCAAGAAGTTCTTCAAACAGAATGAAAGTATTTGTAAACAGCGTTCTTCTCTTAGAGAATTATCAGAGCTCCATACAAATTGTTCTCTTAACCAAATTTTGAATAAAGCAATACACCCCAGTAAACAAGCTTTTTTTATTAAAAAGAATATTATGACAGTTAGCATTTTCTCCTCCGTCAATAAAAATTTCAGTATAAATTGCTGAACGTTATCATTACATATGAGGATCAAGTCAATGATGTTGAATGGGGTAAGTTTGAGGTTTAAAAATAAAATCTTTAAAATACTCAATCAAATAGGTGATTTTGATAAGAAGTGCGAATGAGCGAAAAATGCCACGCTTTCATTAGCTGTTGTGAACGAAATCTCCGCTCATGTTATTTTTATATTACAGACAACACAACACCTAAATGATTATATAAAAGAGTAAAGTCATATTGGGAGAAAGCATAAGATAGAAGAATGTAAAGTAAGCACAGATAAAAGCACTCAATTTCAGGCTGTTTTGAATTATTTTTAATTTTTTTATCTAACCTGTTGTAAAACTGTTTTCCAAAAGGAAATGATAGGCTTAATGTCATAATTAAAGACATATTCATGTATATCGCAATAGCAAAAGTATGAATAGAATGGACAAATAAACAGTCTCTCTTACATAATGCTCTGAATAATTTTTGATTCTTGAATATAATTCTTTGAAAAAGTTAACCATCCAAGTATATAAGGTTCGTATTTTCTTCAAAGATGTTATATCCATATTATCTCCTTTGTTTTAAGCTGTTTAATTAACTGTTGCGTTTCAAAATTTATAAACAACTCATTACAAATATGCTAGTAAATCGCAACCGTAAGCCTTTCGCTTCATAGATAAGTATAGAGCTAATCGAACATTTTTTCATCTTTTTAAAAATTGTGTTTAAGAAAATCATTCATTGCAAAAGCCTTCGTGGAGAGACCTCTCTTTATTTTTTTTAACATTACGAGAAAAATATCAATAGTTCAAAATTATCTACGCAAGTTATGCTACCACTTTGGAACGCGAATGCGGACACTTGTGGCGAGTTGAAGTTGGCAGTTACCCATAGGTGTCATAATAGTTTGTGACGTGAAATTTAGCAATTGATCTTTAATAAGAGATCAGTATAGGAGTTACAAACTATGAGCACTAGGACAAAATACAGCCAAGAATAAAAATTTCAGATGGTAAATGAGTTTGCCAAGAGAGGGGGGTCAAAATGCAACATTGTGCGTCTGCATCCTGCATATAACAGATCAACTCTTTTTAACTGGTTGCAGAAATACTTTCCAAGCACCAATGAGGTTAATGATTCAACAGATGCGTCAGATAGCACAGAAAAGCCAAAAGACAGTATAGGCAAGTTCAAAATGGTGTTAGAAACCGCTTAAATGACAGATGTTGAAGTAGGTGCCTACTGCAGAAGCAATGGTATTTACGCCAGTGAATTGAACGCATGGAAAGTAAACTGTATGAACGCCAATAACAGCAAGAAAGAATCTCTTGAAAATGAGTTAATGAGACTAAGATCTGAGGTCAAGCAACTTAAAGCCAAAGACATCAAGCAGAGTGCAGAATTAAAGAGCAAGGACAAAGAACTTGATAGGATGAAGGATGCCTTGGCTGAATATGCAGTAAAGGAGGCATTCCTAAAAAAAGCTCAAGCCTTCTTCGGCAAAAACAACGAGGAAAATAACCTCAGCTGAAGATAAGGCAAAGATATTACAGTTTATAGATGAAAAACACCAGGCGGTTACATTGCTATTGTGGATCTCAGCTGTGGACAATTTGAAGTAAAAAGGAACTGTATACTTAGCATCAAGTAGATGATTGTCCTTCTGTTAACTCTGACAGAACGGATCCTCTCACAGAACAGGATCTAAATCATGTTGATCTGAATTCATAGCTGAAAATGTGCTTTGACAAATTTGCTTTTGATCTATTGATAAGGTTTTAGAAAAGATAAATTGCAGCTCAAAAATACATAATTTTAGAAATATCCGTAACGTTACACAAAAATAATTAAAAATTTTTAAAATGTTAAAATACTTAAAATTCACATCTAGCATGTTGATAAATAGCGTAAATATCGTATTTATAAGTACTAAGTAATTTAATATAGACTAATTTATTTTTGTGATCGCTATCGAAATTAAATAAATATTCGTAACGTTTCGATAAAAATGTGCTATATTTAAATCACCAAGACATAGTTGGTTTATAACTTCTACACAGTTTGGTGTGACATTTTGAACGATTAGCTTATGTTGGTTTCGATGTTACATTTGATGTGAATGAAAATTTTGATTAAAGGTAACTGTTACCACGCATCAAACTGTTTTTTTTTCTTGGAAAGTTTTCGAATGTAGTTTAAACAGGAGCAATTAACAAAATATAAGGATGCAGTTTGGTATTGTTCCTGAAGATTAAAAGATCCCATAATAATAATTTTTACATCCCATAATTATGCCCAGATTAACATCTGGGTTTTCTTTTATATAAGCCCTACTTTTTATCGTTTTCAATTTAGATTCTGAAAATCATCTAGTTCATGTATCGTTACCATTAAAACGGCTCTAGAAAGCGGTATATGCTGATAAATAGCTTATACAGGCAATTTTAAAAGTATGACAACGTTAAAATTTTGTTTATTAAATTTGAGATTCTGATCAAAATATTAAATATTATCGCAACGTTTCGGAAAAATTACTGCTATATTTAAGACACCTCGAGATTAGAGGCTATTACAAATTATCAAAAAAGATTTTTTTACCTTTAATTAGGTGATTAGTTTAAGAGGATTTATATGAAGTTAAATACACTAGCAGCTGCAGTTTTAGTTGCAGGTTTTGCATCTTCACAGGCTATGGCAGCTTCAACTGACGTAGCTTTACACGGTATGGTTAAGTCAGGTACCAACTGGGTTATGAATGACGGTATGCGTAAAGGTTCACACGGTGGTCTAGGTATCAACGAGACTGGTCATTTCTACGCTTTAGGTAACGAGGCTGTTTCTAAGTTAGCTATTTCTCCAGTTGCAACTTGGACTGCTGATGACGGTGTTTATGCTCGTGCTGAGTTAAACTTCCAGCATGAGAACTATGATGGTGATAACTGGGATGCTAACAAGAACGCTGGCGGCGGTTATGTAAAGGGCATGTTATTCATCGGTGGTTTTGAGTTCAACCCATCAACCGAGTTCTGGGCTGGTAAGACTAAAGATATCGACGCTTTCTTCACCTCAAACTATGATACTGGTTACATGGAAGACAACGGTGTTGGTGGCGGTTTCCAGAACATGGATTTAGGTTTTGGTAAATTAGATATGAACATCATGACCTTTGATAACGACAATGGTCCTGCAAGAAGTTCAAATCCACACTATGATCACAAGACCGGTGGTTCAGGTGCTAATATTTACTCAACATGGTTAAAGAATATTGGTGGCATTGGCTTAGATGTTAACTTCAGATATGTAACTGCTCCATCACGTGATGATAGCAAAGTAGAAGTTATCGATGGTCACGCATATGATAAGAAAGCTACAAATGGTTACACCGCTTCTGTAATTTACAATACTCCAGGTTTCTTATGGGGCTTAGATGGTTGGTCAAAGATTATTGTTCAGTATGGTAAAGGTACTGGTGCTAACTCAAAGGCTTCAACCGCATGGAACGGTGATTTAGCTAAAGAGTCAGAGATGTTCCGTTTAGCAGTTGATGGTGGTATTAACTTCACCAAAGACTTCCAGATGTTAGCTTTTGCTTTCTATGAGCACAACCATGCTTTTACAAACTATGACTTCACTTTAACAGATGGTTTGTATCAGAAAGATCGTGATTTCTTAACCTTCATGGTATCACCTGTATATCAGTTCACATCTCACTTCTCATTACACACTCAGTTAGCTTACGAGCATGCTAACTACTCAGGTAAAGGCTGGAAAGATGTTAAGAAGGGTAACCACGACTTCTTCAAGGTAACCGTTGCTCCTACTATTTCTTTAGGTCAGGGCTTCTGGGGCGCTCCACAGATCATGGCTTTCGTAACCTACGGCAAGTGGGATAAGTCATCAGCTTTAGCTGGCTTAGTAAAGGGTGACGAGAACTACACTGCTTCAACAGACAGCAAGAATCCTAACACCTCAGCTTGGTTATTCGGTGTTCAGGGTGAAGCTTACTTCTAATCGAAGTTTTGCATAAAACCTTATGTTAATGAAAGGATCTCCTCTTAGGAGATCCTTTTTACGTCTTAGGAGATCTTGATTTTACTTGTCAAATATTCAGATTTATAGTTTAGATTTTAATAAAATATACAATCAAATCTTCTAAAAACTTTTCCCAAAACAGTTCTTCAAAAAACTATAATTTTATCTTCATAAATCGTGAACTTGTGTTCAAAAAATCCTATATTTTATCTAGCTTATTGATAGTTATCACACAAATTTACTTAATAATTCGAAACGTTACGATTTTATGCTAAACTTAAAATATTAAATGATTATTGGGATGACCAAAACAAGTATAAACAATTAAATAAATCACTTTATTACGGTATCGATTTTCAAGTTACGTGGGATTCACATATGAAAGTAGTAGTACAGATCCTTATGGCATTTGCTGTGGTATTAGTAATCTACGCGGCAACTAATGTCATTTCTATTTATCAATCAACTACTGCAAAAGAAACATTAACTTCACTGATTGCAAGATCTCAGAATCTAACAGATGTTGCCAATTCCCTGAAGATTAACATGCAGTCATACAACAACTCAGTAGCAGCTCTATTGTCTAGTGAAAATGAAAAGACATTCAACGAAAGAGAGCTGGCTTTACCTGTTGAATTTAAAAAGATGGCAGATGCTTTTGATAATGCCTGCAAGAGTGGAGTAATCGACAAAAAATATTCTGATGCAACTTTAGCTGATGTTCAGGATATTGTTACAAAAGAAAAAGCTGCAAAAAAAGAATTACTGTTTTTAGATGCTGAGATCTTAAAGAACTACCAGGAATTAGGTATTAGCCAAATCTCTGCTGATATCGTAATCAAAAAGGTAATGGCAAGAGTAGCCGATGAATATATCCGCGATAGTATTGATGAGTACTTAGAAAAGAGAAATGCAGCTATCTTAAATGCTGGTAAAGCTGTATTTACAAGATCTCTTGATAAGGCAACTGAATTTAAAGATAAGATCACTAATGTATATTCTGGAGTAGTTTCAGATGAAGAATATTTATTAGAAGATGTACCTGTACTAAAGTCAGAAAAGGATTTCATTTCAACAAGTGAGACTTTAAAAGAATTACTGTTATCTGATGACTCAATTGCTGCTAAAAAAGTTAAGTATTTAACTTTAGAAAAAGCTCTTGTTTCTTTACGTCAGGATCTTGCAAAGCAAAGAGAAACCTTGGATGTTCAAATCTCTAAAGTAAATGAATTAGCATCAAAGACCAGTGAGGATGTAGCTTCAGGTGTACATTCAATCTTAAATACCATCATCGTGGTCTTGTTAGTTTCTATGCTGATGTCTTTATGCGTTATCTTTGTGGTTGCAAGTATCTTAACCAGAAAGATCAGTAAGCCAATACGTACCTTAATGGATGCCATGAATAAGCTAGCCAAAGGCGACTATAGAAATAAAGTTGAGTCAAAGAACTGGGGCTTTGAGTTTAATGTTTTAGCATACAAATTAAACAAAGTCATTGAGTCTAACTCCAATCTTATTTCTAAGATCCAGAACAATAATCAGGACATTAAAGCTCAGAGTGTTTTAAATCAGGTATCAGTTGATAAAGTAGTAGATTCTTCAGAACAGCAGAATCAGGCTATGCACAGAATTTTAGATTCTTTAACCCAATTAGGAGATATCAATAAGAATACTGCAACTGCTATTGATAATACTCGTTCACATACACAGAGTATTCAAAATGCTGTAGCTGATTCTTTAAATGCTATTGATGCTAACGTCGACGGTAATAAGACTTTAAATCAGATCATTGATAGAGCAAGTGAGACTATTACTAAGGTTGAGGATAGAACCAACGACATCCGACAGATTTTAGAGGTAATTGGTGATATTGCTCAACAGACTAACTTATTAGCTTTAAATGCTGCAATTGAGGCTGCCCGTGCTGGAGATGCAGGTAAAGGATTTGCTGTAGTGTCTGATGAAGTTCGTGAATTAGCTTTAAAGACCTCACGTTCAACTTCAAAGATCCAGACTTTAATTGATAACTTAAACAATGCTTCAAATGAAGCTGTAACCTGTATGCAGGATTGTGTAGCTCAGATGAAGAGCAACACAGAGAATCTTGATATGACACATAATTCAATCATGCAGGTAAATGATGAGATCACGAGTTTGGCTACAGAATCTGAGACAGTAAATAACATGGTAAATGAGCAGAATGCAGCCTTCTCAGATATTTCATCAACAGTACATACAGTAACATCAGATCTTGATGAAAGCGTAAAATCAATTGAACAGGTTCGTGCAAGCAGCTTACATCTTGAGTCATTATCTCAAGAGCAGCAGGAAACTTTAGGCGAGTTTAAAACTGTATAAATAATTTAATGCCGACAGTTGTGTCGGTATTTTTATAAAAATACAATTAACTTAAAACTAGTTTTTAAATCTAGGAAATAAATAGAGGTCAAAATGATTGAATTAAAGGGTGTTGTCAAAGATTATGCTTGGGGCGGTTATTGCTATATCCCAATGTTATTAGATTCTATTCCTGAGGGGAAACCAAGCGCTGAGTACTGGTTAGGAGAGCATCCTGCCGGAACTGCAACACTTTCTAATGGTAAGAAGTTATCAGAGTTTATTGATGATGATCCTAAATCTGTTTTAGGTGAAGAGGTTTGCAAAGAGTATGCAAACAGACTTCCTTACTTGTTAAAGGTTTTAGACGTACGTGAGCCTTTATCAATTCAGGTTCATCCAACATTAGAGCAGGCAAGAGCTGGCTACGACAGAGAAGAGCGTGAGAATGTTCCTGCAAATCTGCGTAACTACAAAGATAACAACCACAAGCCAGAGCTGATGTTAGCTTTATCAGATTTCTATTTGTTACACGGTTTTGCTCATAAAGAGACTGCAATTAAGAATCTGTCACGTTTTGCATCTACAAAAGATCTTGCAAAGAAATACGCAGAAGAGGGGTTAAACAAGTTTGTAGGCTATATCTTCGGTTTATCAAAAGAAGCCTTAGATAAGATCTTAGCTCCAGTAGTAGATGAGAACAAAGGCGATTATCAATCTTCAAAGATCTCTCGTCGTGATCCTTTATTCTGGTTAGTCCGTGCAGGTCTTCGTGCTCGTGAGTGCGGTCAGAACCTAGATGCTGGTCTAATCATGGTTCTAATCATGAATTTAATGTACGTTAAAGAGGGCGATGTAGTATTCCAGGGAGCTGGTATTCCTCATGCTTATCTTGAAGGTCAGAACATTGAGTTAATGGCTAACTCAGACAACGTAATTCGTGGTGGTTTAACCCCTAAATTAGTTGACGTTAAAGAGCTATTAAAGATTGTTAAGTTTGAAGAAATCACTCCTAAGACCTTAGTTGCAGCAAAGACAGCTGATGGCGGTGAAGAATACAACGTACCAGTTAAAGATTTCAGATTAACTAAGTATGTATTAAAGCCAAATCAGAAGTTCTCTGTTCCTAAAGATAAGAGTGCATGTATTTGGTTAGCAGTAAGCGGTGAGTTCAAGTTAGATGAGAACAACCGTTACTACGGTAAGGGTGAGGCTTTATTACAGAAAGCTAATGAGACCTGCACTATTGAAGCTGTTAATGACGTAGTTTTATACAAGGCAAGTTCAGCTCTATAGTTTAAAGTAAAAGATTAAATCTCATGTTAAGGGCAATCTGGGAAACTAGGTTGCCTTTTTATTTTTGGAACACACAAATTAGCTACAGAAAGACCGCAACCAAAACAATCTAAGGCGAAAACAGATGACTTTAAAAAGAAGAACTAAAGAATAAAAGAAGTTCAAAGACAACATACCTTTCGAAAAGGGCTCTTTATGGAAATTGACCACAAAGAGCCTTAAAAGGTATATTTATATGAAGTGATAATTTTACATCCCATAATTATGTATTTGCTTTTTGCTCATACATCAATCATCACTAGGGATCAGTTTATTCATTTTGACGAATTAAAACTGTGATCGTAATCTACAAATTTTGACAATAATTGAATGATTGAGGATATTTAAAAAAAATTAACAGTAAAACATCCTATTTCTTAGAAATTTATTTGTAGTAGTTCACATTATTTTAAAACCTAAATTCTGTGAATAATTTTCTTTTCGATCAAATGGTTAAATTAAATGTTTAAGCCTTGATGTAGCTGCTACCATGAGTTGCTCATTGTTGAGATGCAGACAGGTAGACAGTAGACACGAATTGTGCCAATTTCAGTTTTCAGAAAGGAGTCAACGTATTAAATTTGAGCATCAAGTGATGGTAACGAGAATTGACGTAGTGAAGGTGAATGTAAAGGTAAGTTTTTATTTGCTACGTTTTAATATTTCTATGTCTACTACTTTTTTTTGTCGACACTGGAATATCGTAATTTCTGTTAGGTTAGGTCACAGCAATTTTGCTGCGACCTGATTAAAGATAAGCTAGTTACTGTCATCTCTTGAGCTCTACTACATCTAGTATCAAGTTTCTTTAAGGCTTTATCAAAATCTTTAGCAGTCATCAGAGCTTGAATATAACCACCTGTAAAGAAGTTGATCTTTGATTTTTTTTGTTGCTTCAATAAATCTTGAAGAGTTCTCTGGCACAAAGATAATTTCAGGCTTATTGCTCATGAACTCAAACAACTTTTGAATTTGTGGTTTGATGCTCTTTACTGTAGGGATAAAGTCTGAGATCTTGTTATAGTCAGAGTCTTCTAACATAAATTTGATAAAGGATTTAGCTGTGTCAGGATTTTTTATAACTTTGGTACTGAATAAGCCCAGTCATGAGACATCTCTTCCTTTAAGTAGTCACTGTCATCAGCAGTTAAGAGCATGAAAACTAGGTTATCAATATTTGCGCCTTTATCTACTAATTGAGGACTGATCCACTGACCTAAGTAGAGCATACCAAGATCACCTTTAACAAAGAGGTTCTTAGAATCCTCCCTCAGGTTGCTCATAAGATCTTTTTCTACATACTTCTTATCAATCAAGGTCTTTAAGATCTTAAGTGATTTGTAGTAAGAGCTCTGAGTATTTGAAAAAGGATCTAACTGATTAAGCATATTCTCATATACTCCCTCATTCTCTTCAATTAACAGAGGTAACTTATCAAACTGCTGCAAAGCCCTTGAGTGTCTACCGCCTAACTGCGGTAGACACTTTGAGAGCCAAATTTGATAAAGAAAGGTGTTTTGTTGATCTTTTCACAAGCAGCATAGAGATCTTTTAATGTTCTAATAAAAATTTATTGTACTAATGGCTTATTTTGAATGAGAAAATCCGTTTTAGTGTAGCTAATAAAAGGTAACCAAAACAATCATCACTATGAGACTCAAATTAACTGTGTTTTTAAAGCTAAAAATTGTAGATTGCTGTAAGAGAGTGGGGGATAAAGTTCAAATAGAAATCTTATAGTTTGCAACTTTTGCCTTTACAAAAGAAAGGCGCAAACCTAAGTTTGCGCCATCGTGTGTAATATTAAATATATTGGTTTAAATTACTTGGTACGCTCTTTTGCTCTCTTCCAACGTGCATCTAATTTCTCTAGAGCAGCTTCGAAGTTGTCAGCAGTGATAACGTCCTGAATGTAACCACCTGAGTAGAAGTCGATCTTTGACTTGTTAGCAACTTTGATGAACTTTGAAGAGTTAACAGGTGACTGGATGATTTCTGGCTTGTAGCCAAAGTACTCGTTTAACTGAGCTAAGCTTGGTGACTTGCTCTTGATTGTTGGAATGAAGCCTGCAATCTTATCGAAGTCTGAAGTTTCTAATAAGAACTTTAAGTATGCCTTTGCTGTATCTTTGTTCTTTGAGAGCTTAGATACAGCGTATGCCCAATCGTGGTTCATCTGAGCCTTTAGAACACCTGAATCATCAGCAGGGATTGGCATGAAGCCGATATCCTCTGGCTTTGCTCCACGCTCGATAACCTGTGGAATTACCCAGTTACCTATGTAGTACATTGCAGCTTCGCCCTTAGCTATAGCGTTCTTTGAATCTTCCCATGAGTTGGTCATTAAGTCGTCTTCAACATACTTCTTTGTCACTAAAGTCTTTAAGAAGTTTAATGACTTGTAGTAAGCGCTGTTAGGATCTGAGAATGGTTTATCCTGATTTAACATTTTCTCGTAAACGCCATCGTTTCCTTCGATAACTAATGGTAATTTATCGAACTGCTGTAATGGCCACTGTGCACCAAAGTTTACATATAGAGGGATCTTCTTTAATGCTTTGATCTTCTCGCAAGCAGCGTAGAAGTCAGTTAAAGTCTTGATAGGAGTCTCAACACCAGCTTCCTTTAGAACGTTCTTGTTGTAAACTAAACCTTCAACTGAGTTACCCATTGAGATACCGTATACGTTATCACCGCTCTTCCAAGTATCACGGAAGTAGATATCATCAGCACCGTATAGGTCATTTAATGGCTCATAGAAGTTAGTATACTGCTCTGATGGAACTGAAGGTAAGATTAGCACAACATCACCGTAATCACCGGTGTTCATACGAGGACGTACGCCACCCTGATAATCAGCAAAGCCTACAACCTTTACAGAGGTTACGTTAGGGTATAATTTTTTGAATTCTTTCTCGTAACGATCGTATACACCAGACTCTACTAAATCAGTACGGTTGGTGTAGAAAGTGATTGAACCTTTTACGTTATCAGCGTTGAACCCTTCAGCAGCCATTGCAGAGGTTGAACCTGCTGCTAAAGCTAAAGCGCTAGCTACTAAAACAGCAGAAGCTGACTTTGCTAATTTTTTCATAAGTATTTAATACTCCGTATTTTGAAAATCGTTCTTAACTAAATTGAGAACTAACCAATACTTAAATCTTAACGTTACGGATGTTTAATTTCCATATTTACTTCACAATATTGTGACGAGTGTCATTTTTAGAGGCTCTTTTTTACAGATTTTAACATGTCTTAAAGTCGCATTGTTTCAGGTGTTTTAGCGTCATTAAAGGTCATAAAAAGTTTTGAATAGTATATTATTCAATGTCACGTTTTTCTTGATCTTTGTCGCATAATCGTAACGTTATTGTATTAAATTTTTTCATTTTACATAAAATAAAAATTAGGGTTTGACTTGAAATTTTTTATATGAATTGTTTTAGCGATGAATGCAAAAAAAATAATGAATGTAAAAATAAAAGCTTTATAAAAAGTTATTTCAGTCGTTTCTAATTTCTTTACTATTACAAACATTAAAGAATCATGTATATGTCAATGAAGTTTACATCCACATTAACAGCATTAAGCATGGCTTTATTAGTTGCATGCTCAAGCTCATCATCTGCAACAGCTACTAAAGTTGCTGTTCCAGAGCCTGCAGCTGTTGACAGCAATTTCGTTACCCAGCAGGGCAACAAGTTAATGTTAAATGGAAAAGAATATCGTATTGCAGGTACTAACAACTACTATATGCACTACGGTGATCTAAGCATGATCAGAGATGTTCTAGATGATGCAAAGGCAATGGGCATTAACACATTACGAGTTTGGGGCTTTATGGATGGCGTAAATCATGGTCACACCATGCAACCAGAGCCTTACAAGTATGAGAAGTCAGGCGTTGCAAGCTCATACGATAAGTTAGACTTCACCATCGCAGAAGCTAAAAAGCGTGGTATCAGATTAGTTATTGCTTTCACCAACAACTGGGGCGACTTCGGTGGTATGCCACAGTACGTTGAGTGGTTCAAAGCAGGTCACCATGATGACTTCTATAAGAATGAGAAGATCAAGAATTGCTTCAAGGCTTATATCAAGAACTTAGTTAACCACAAGAACAAGTACACTGGTATAGTTAATAAAGATGAACCTACCATCATGACTTGGGAATTAGCCAACGAGCCTAGAGCTCAGTCTGATAAGTCAGGTAGAACCCTATACAACTGGGCAAAAGAGATGTCTGATTATGTAAGATCAGAAGCTCCAAACCAGTTAATCGCTTTAGGTACTGAAGGCTTTTTCGCAAGATCAGGCAGCGATGATTGGTGCTACAACGGTAACGACGGTATTGATTGGGATAAGAACATCACTTTACCTAACATCAACTACGGTACCTTACACTTATATCCAGAAACCTGGATCAAGCCAAACATCGAGCAGTTTGGTACTAAGTGGATTAAAGACCACGCTGCAGCTGCTAGAAGAGCAAACAAGCCGGTTGTTCTTGAAGAGTACGGTGTAACTGCAACCGCTCCTATCGACAGAGCATATGTTTACAAGAAGTGGACTGATGTATCTTACAAGGAAGGTTTATCAGGCACCATGTTCTGGATCTTAACTTCATCAGATCCAACCAAAGGTGACAAGTTATATCCTGATTACGACGGTTTCCGTGTATTAAACGACGGATCTGTAACTGCTCAGGTATTAACCGAGCACAACTTAAAGATGAGAGATATTCCAGTTGATGAGCCAAATCGTCTGTTCATTGCTTCACCTGTAAAAGATGCTAAGGTTACAGCAGAGCAGGTAGAGATCAAGGCTTATCCTACCTCTAAGGAAGGCACTAAGGTTGAGAAGGTTACCTTACGTAATCTCTTAACTCAGGCAAATTACACCTTATCAGATACCGATGGTGATGGTACCTATGAGGCAACTATCCCTGTTACCGAGTTAGGTTATGGTGAGCAGAAGTTCCAGGCTAAGGCTAAATTCACTGTAGGTGATGATGTAAGCACCAACTTCCAGTTTGAGACTTTACAGAAGATTGTAGGTCAGAACGCAGTTTCAAGCTATGACTTCAAAGATGGAGCTCAAGGTTGGGAGAAGGAAGGTACCTGGCAGGCTGATTGGACAGGAAACGGTCTTGAGGTCTCAAATGACTTAGGTTCTCCAATGTTAAAATTATCTGCAAAGTTATCAGGTAAGAATGATTGGGAAGAGATCAAGTTCAGAAATTCTCATGTACAGGATCTTTCAAAGTGCAACAAGTTAAAGTTCACAGTTTACATTCCTACTAAGTACACTGATGGCAAAGGTGGTGTTCGTCACTATGCTGCTTTAGGTGATGGTTGGGTAAAACTAGATACCGATAAGAACAACAAGGATCTTGAGTCATTAGAGAAGGTAACCTTAAACGGTGTTGAATGCTACAAGCAGACACTTGAAATTAAGATTGCTAATGCTGAAAATAAGAGCCCAGATGTATTTATCTGTTTAGTTGGCAACAAGATGGTATTTGACGGTTCAATGTACGTAAGTGATATTGAGTTCTCAGAGCCAATTTTCGAAAAATAATTGCTAAATGAGATAACTATGGTTATCAAAATTTAGAGTAACATAAAGCTCAATCTTTAACGAGGTTGGGCTTTTTGTTTATAAATTTCTGCTTTATCAGACAAAGGTGCAACTATGTCTTTTCCTAAGAACTTTTTATGGGGAGCTGCCACTGCAGCCTATCAGATTGAGGGCGCTGTAAATGAGGATGGTCGTAAACCATGTATTTGGGACTCCTTATCAAAAGGTCATGTAGTTTACGATGAAACAGGCGAAAACGCCTGTGATCATTACCATAGGTTTGAAGAAGATATCAAGCTCATGAAAAAGATAGGTCTTAAATGTTACCGTTTCTCTGTAGCTTGGCCTCGTATTATTCCTGATGGCACGGGTACAGTAAATGAAAAGGGTATCGAGTTTTATGTAAACTTAGTAAAACTCTTAAAAGAAAATGACATTGAACCTATTGTCACCTTATACCACTGGGATCTTCCATACTCCCTTTATTTAAAAGGAGGATGGACAAATGCAGATAGCCAAGATTGGTTTTTAGAGTATACAAAATTTGTAGTTAAAGCTCTGTCTCCATATGTAAAGTATTTCTTAACCTTTAATGAGCCTCAGTGTTTTATAGGCATTTCTTATGTAGGTGGAGCTCATGCTCCATTCTTGGATGAACCGTCATCTTTATTACCTGCTACAAGAAATGTACTTCTAGCTCATGGTAAAGCTGTAAAGCTCATAAGAGAATTTGCTCCTAAGGCAAAAGTAGGCTTTGCACCAACTGGTGCTGTATATGCTCCTCACAACAACACAGATTATGAGTACAAGAAAGCATATGAGCTAACCTTCTCTGATAGAAGGGGGCCTTTCTCAGTAGCCTGGTGGTGTGATCCTGTATTTAAAGGTTCTATTACTCCAAGAGCAGCATCAACCATGAACATCGCTCCTGAAGATTTTATGACCGATGAAGAGTGGAAGATTGTGACTGAGAAATTAGATTTCTTAGGTTTTAATTTCTATCAGTGTGATGGTATTCAGGAGAACGGACAGAAGTATCCTGATAATACTTTCTGTGGTGGACCTGTAACTGCAATGAACTGGCCTATAACACCTGAAGGAATGTACTATGCTGTAAGATTCTTATCAGAAAGATATCAACGACCTATTCTTATTACAGAAAACGGCATGGCAAATATTGATTTTGTAATGTTAGATGGTAAAGTTCATGACCCACAAAGAATTGATTATGTTCATCGCTATTTATTGTCTTTAGAAAAAGCAATAAATGAAGGTATTGAGGTAATAGGTTATAACTACTGGTCTCTCATGGACAACTTTGAGTGGGCAGAAGGATATAAGTACAGATTTGGTCTGATTTATGTTGATTACAGAACGCAAAAGAGAACTTTAAAGGACTCAGCTTTCTGGTATAAAAATGTCATTGAGACAAACGGTAGTGAATTGTAGGAAAGAATGTTGTCTTACAAGATAGTAATGTAAGCTATAAAAAGAAGCTCAACCTGTTGTTTTCAGATTGAGCTTGTTTTTTTACAAGATACTTTTCTTTATAAGAATTTTGATGATCTAATTGTTTTTAACAATATTTACATTACTGTAATCAACTAATTCAGGTTCACACAGAACAGAATCCATGATCTTAAAACCATTGTCATAGGTAAAGTTGTCATTTACATCAACTGGTTTGCCTTGGCTGATATCTTTTACCATCTGAACGACAGTGTCACAAAGCTCGTTTGATTTATAAATAGTCATGCCTTGTTCACCTTTTTGAATACGTTCTAAAGCAGCAGGTGTAGAGTCACAACCGGTGATCTTTGGCATATTGTCAGCTGTATATCCTCTTTTTTTTAAGGCAAAGATAATACCATCTGCGATAGCGTCGCTAGGAGCTAAAATAGCATCCAGTCTCTCACCATTAGGACCATAACCTACTTTATCTAAGAGCTCATTCATTCTCTTATTTGCAAGATCAGGACTCCAATTTTTGATACTGGTATCTTCCTGTTTTACTTGACCAGATTTTACGGTGATATAACCTAGGTCAATGAATCCTCCTAGCTTTCTCATAGCGCCTTCATAGAAAATTTTAGCGTTATTGTCATCAGGAGACCCTGTAAAAATCTCAATCTGTTTTACATTGCCAGCACCAGGATGTAGCTGATCGATAATATATTTTCCTTGCATTTCACCACTCATTTCGCTGTCAACAGAGGCATAATAAGTAGGAGCATCTGTGTTCATGATAAGTCTGTCATAACTTATGATTGGGATCTTTTTGTCTTGAGCTGGCTTTAAGGTATCTACTAAAGAGAAACCATCTATTGACGCAATAACAAGAACATCAACGTTTGAGTTGATCATTCTTGTTAGTTGCTTCAACTGAAGCCCATTATCTAGATCGCCCGCGAAGAATAACTCAGTGTTAAATCCTGCAGCTTTTAGCTTATTGTTAAGCATAAAGCCTTCTGTGTACCAGCGAGTGTCATTTTGTGTTGGGAAAGCAACTCCAACTGTAAAAGCGTTGGCTACGGTTGATGAAAACAATAATCCTGAGATAACTGCAGTTAATAACCCCAATGTTTTTAAAAATGAATTTAAAATTTTCATAAATGAATTGTCCTGAAAATTGCAACTAAAGCCTAATTATCGTGGTTTGATAGATTTGCTTTGTTACTTTTAGTTCGCTTTAATAAAAGTAAGCCTTATCGTTTGTTTGTATATCGTCAGAATTTTGCTTTTGTTAAATTCTTTGCTTTCATATGTTTTGAAATCTTAAATATTTATAAAATTTGTTATTAGTAATTATTATTGATGTGTTAAGTATAAATGACATCGTCGTTTTTAAAAGAAAACTCAATAAAACAAAGTTGAAATTTGTTACGTAAATCATAAAAAATCTGATCAAGTAAAATTTAAAAAAATTATTAGCACAAATGAGATAAATAAAAGGATAATGTTCACAAAAAAATGTATAGAAATGTGCTTTTTAAAACGATAACGGAATTGTATTATATATAATACAAAAGATATAGAAGTGAATATTGATATAGTCGCTTATGAGCATAAAAAAAGCAGTATCACTACTGCCAATTTTATGGTGCGCCCTAGTGGACTCGAACCACCGACCCCCACCATGTCAAGGTGATGCTCTAACCAAGCTGAGCTAAGGGCGCCTAAAAAAGGCTTGCATATTATATCAAGAAATTTTAAATAATCAATAAATAAATTAACTATAAAATTGTATCGTTACGATTGTTTAAACATACCTTATGATTTTGATTTAAATATACAGTAACATTTTATTTTTCAACTGATTTATAGGAGCGGTAGAATAATCGCGTATTGAAATTGTAAAGTACTGATAAATTAGCATACAACCTATTTTCACTTATAACTGTTTTTATATGTAGCAGATTACAGTTTGTAGAACATTAGTTAATGTGCTTTCATACCTATATGTAGCTAGCTATTTCATATATTTTTTTTGTAAAAATTATCCATTGCGCACATTTTCTTAAAGAGAGTATAATCCATTCTGTTTACAGACCTGTTAAGCAAAATTTCTTATATGAGCTTACAGGCTGTGTGTTGTTGCTCTGTGCAAGGCCTTGTCGAGTAGTGCAAGGATAGTTACAGGGGACAGTAACTTCAATATTTAATTATGGAGCCTTGAGATGCAAGGTATGCATCGAGGTTAGAAAATGCCAAAAATTACACTTCCAAACGGCGATATCAAAGAGTTTGATAAGCCAATTTCCATTTATGATTTAGCTTCAGCAATAGGTCCTGGTTTAGCACGTAACTGCGTCGCAGGTAAGATTGACGGTCAACTACATGATGCATGTGATTTAATTGATCACGATGCTGAGGTTTCAATTATTACTCCTAAGGATAAAGAGGGTATTGAAATCATTCGTCATTCATGTGCCCACTTGTTAGGACACGCTATCAAGCAGTTATGGCCAAATACACAGATGGCTATCGGTCCTGTTATCGACAATGGTTTCTATTACGATGTTGATATTGACCACAAGTTAACCGCAGAAGATCTTGAAAATCTTGATAAGAGAATGCATGAGCTAGCTAAGACAGACTACAAGGTTGTAAAGGAAGTAGTTGATTGGCAGAAAGCTTATGACACTTTTGAATCACGCAATGAGCCATACAAGAAGTTAATTTTAGAAGAGAACATCGACAAGTCAGATAAGTCAATCGGTCTATACCACCACAATGAGTACATTGACATGTGTCGTGGTCCTCACGTTCCACGTATGGGCTTCTGCCAGTACTTCAAGTTAACTCATTTTGCTGGTGCTTACTGGCGTGGTGATTCAAAGAACAAGATGTTACAGCGTATTTATGGCTGCGCATTTGCTTCAAAAGATGAATTAAAGACTTACTTAAAGCGTAGAGAAGAAGCTGCCAAGCGTGATCACCGCGTTTTAGGTAAGAAGTTAGACCTGTTCCACTTCCAGCAGGAAGCTCCTGGTTTAGTATTCTGGCACAACGACGGTTGGACTATTTACCGTATTGTTGAGAACTTCATGAGAGAGATGCTGCACAAGTATCACTATATTGAGGTTAATACACCACAGATCATGGATAAAGTATTGTGGGAGAGATCTGGTCACTGGGATAAATATGCTGAGAACATGTTTACCACCAAGTCAGAGAACAGAGATTACGCAATTAAGCCTATGAACTGCCCTGGTGCAATTCAGATCTTCAATTCACGTACTCGTTCATACCGTGACCTACCTATTAGAATGGCTGAGTTCGGTAAAGATCACCGTAACGAACCATCAGGCTCATTACACGGTCTATTAAGAGTAAGAGGTTTCGAGCAGGATGATGCTCATATCTTCTGTACTGACAGCCAGATCTTAGACGTAGTTTCAGACTGCATTAAGATGGTTTACGACGTTTATGATGTATTCAACTTCCACAACGTTGATATCAAGCTGTCAACCCGTCCAGAGAAGCGTATCGGTTCAGATGAAATTTGGGATAGAGCCGAAGAGGACTTAAAAAAGGCTTTAAGAGCAAACAATCTAGAGTTTGAGTTACAGCCAGGCGAAGGTGCTTTCTACGGTCCTAAGATTGAGTTTACTTTACATGACTCTTTAGGGAGAGCTTGGCAGTGCGGTACTGTACAGTTAGACTTCTCCTTACCAGCTCGTTTAGGCGCAGCATACATTGGTGAGGATAACCAAGAACACGTTCCTGTAATGATCCACCGTGCTATGTTAGGTTCATTAGAGCGTTTCATTGGTATTCTAACTGAGGAATATGCAGGTTCATTCCCAACTTGGTTATCACCATGTCAGGTTGCTGTTATGAACATCACTGATGACCAGTGTGACTATGCAAAACAGGTTTATGAGAAACTTGATGCTGAAGGTATCCGTGCTAAGACCGATCTCCGCAATGACAAGATTGGCTTTAAGATCCGTGAGCATACCTTAATGCATGTTCCATATTTGGTTGTATGTGGTGCAAGAGAGGCTGAGCAGGGCAAAGTAGCTGTTCGTACCAGAAAAGGTGCAGATTTAGGTACAATGACTGTAGAAGACTTGATTAAACTCATAAAATCAGATATTATACAGCGCAAAAATATGCCTGATGCCGATGTAGAGATTGAAAAATCAAGACAGGAAGCTGAGGCAAACAAGAAAGATTAAAGTTTCTTAATCTTCTAGGTTAAACTTTGTTAGGAGTACTTGCTATAAACAACAACAGAAAGACCGGTAAAGCATTACAAAAGAACCGGATTAACAATGACATCAGATGTCGTGAAGTACGTGTGTTAGATGCTGACAATGAACTAGTTGGTGTTATGCCAACAGTCGATGCATTACGTATGGCTAAAGAACAGGGCGTAGATCTTGTAGAGATCAGTCCAAATGCTGAGCCTCCTGTATGCAAACTCATCGAGTATGGCAAGTATCTTTATCAGAAGAGTAAAGATCAGAAGAGCAAGAAGCAAAAAGTTGTTCAGGTTAAGGAAATTAAATTCCGTCCTGGTACAGATGAAGCGGATTATCAGGTTAAACTACGCAACCTAATCCGTTTCTTAGAAGAGGGCAACAAAGCTAAGGTAACTCTGCGCTATCGCGGTCGCGAAATGGCACATCAGTCCTTAGGTTTAGATGTCCTAAAGCGTGTAGAAAATGATCTATGCGTTGAGAAGGGAATAGCATCAGTAGAGTCTGCTTCACGAGTTGAAGGTAGACAGGCTACTATGGTGTTAGCTCCTAAAAAGAAATAGTTGCAGGGTTTAAAAAGTCTTTAGGTGACTAAAGCTCCTGTACTGTGTTTAACTGCTAATAATGCGGAGTATATAAAATGGCTGGTAAAGTCAAGGTCAAAATGAAGACCGACAGAGGCGCAGCAAAGCGTTTCAAGAAAACTGGTAGTGGCAAATTCAAGTGCCGTCACCAGAACCTACGTCACATCCTGACAAAGAAGACAAGCAAGCGCAAGCGTCAGCTGCGTAGCATGGTTTCTGTTAAGCAGTGCAACTTACGCGCAGTAGCACGTATGTTACCTTACGCATAGTTTGTGGAGGATATGACAAATGGCAAGAGTTAAACGTGGTGTTACCGCACATGCTCGTCACAAGAAGGTTTTAAAGGCAGCTAAGGGCTACTATGGTGCTCGTTCACGTACTTTCCGTACTGCTGTTCAGGCTGTAACTAAGGCTGGTCAGTACGCATATCGTGATCGTCGTCAGAAGAAGCGTCAGTTCCGTGCTTTATGGATTGTTCGTATCAATGCAGCAGCACGTCAGCACGATTTAAGCTACAGCCAGTTAATCAATGGCTTAAAGAAGGCTAACATTGTTATCGATCGTAAGGTTCTTTCAGATCTTGCAATCAATGATAAGGTAGCATTCCAAGCTATTGCTGAGCAGGCAAAGGCTGCTTTAAACGCTTAATTTAAGCGTTTAATATCTTAGATCCCAGATCTCAATCTCAATGAGCTCTGGGATTTTTGTTTTGTGATTCTTTTTAATACATCCTAAAATTTTATTTGACCACTCTTTTCTTTGTAGTATCTTTTACACATATACAACAATAAAAATAATTCCCAATGTTCACCCAACAATAAGGATCAATTATGAAAATTCATAAGCTGGCTATTATCGGTTTAGGTCATGTAGGTTCAGAAGTTTTAACTAAGGCTGTAGCATCAAATATTGCAGCTGAAATTGCTTGTATTGATATTAAAGAGAATGTAGCTTACGGTGAAGCTTTGGACATCTGTCATTCTATTTCTTCACCAATTAACCGTAATATTAAGGTTTACTCTGGTGGCTTTGACACCGTAAAAGATGCTGATGTAATTATCTGTGACGCAGGTCCTAGCATCCTTCCTGGCCAATATGAGCGTTTAAAGCTTGCTAAAGAGAATGTTAAGAACATCACTGAGATCATGACTGAAGTTGTAAAGTACAATACAGATGCTATCTTTATTATGATCACCAATCCTTTAGATGTTACAACTTATTTAGCAGCTACCAAGTTTGGTTGGAAACACGGTAGATTATTCGGTACCGGTACAACCTTAGAGACTTTAAGATTCAAATACATCTTGTCTCGTCATTTTGGTGTAAACCCACAGGATATCCAGGGCTATATGCTGGGTGAGCATGGTAACTCAGCCTTCCCTGCATGGAGTACTGTATCTATCGGTGGCATCAGATTAAATGATCTGCACAACTACTTTCCAGAGGTTAAGTTAGACCGAGAGTTAATCCACAAACAGGTAGTAAAGACAGCTTATGAAGTTATGGATGCTAAAGGCTGGACTAATACCGGTATTGCCTCAGGTGCTATCCGTTTGGCTCAGGCTGTATTCTTTGATGAGAAGGCTGTTGTACCTGTATCAGTTCCTCTAACAGGTGAGTATGGATTAAAGGATGTAGCCTTATCTCTACCTTCAGTTGTAGGTAAAGACGGTGTTGAAAAGAGACTGGCTCTACCACTACCTGAGGATGAACTAGAGCTTTTATACAAGAGCTCTGAGTGCATCAAAGAGGTTTTAAGAGCTTCTAATCTAATTTAATCTATACTGATTTTATCAGATCTGACTTGATTTAGATTTTGCGTTAAAAAAGCCTGCAAACTTATAAAGTAGCAGGCTTTTTGATGAACTTATTCTTAGAAAAACTACATCTTAGAGAAATTATCTTCTGGACATAGATTTTACGCTTCTTAATTCCTTACCAGTATAAATCTGACGAGGACGACCTAAACGTGAATCAGCTGTCTGTCTCATTTCATTCCAGTGAGAAATCCAACCGATGGTTCTTGCAATCGCAAAGATTACGGTGAACATTGAGGTTGGGATACCGATTGCATTTAGAATGATACCTGAGTAGAAATCAACGTTAGGGTATAAATTTCTCTCAATAAAGTACTCATCAGACAGAGCAATCTTTTCAAGCTCGGTTGCAACTGCTAATAGAGGATTGTCATCCTTGTGCAGAGCATCTAGCACTTCATGACATGTATCTCTCATTACAATCGCACGTGGGTCAAAGGTCTTATAAACACGGTGACCGAAACCGAATAATCTAAATGGATCATTCTTATCCTTAGCACGGGCAATGTACTGAGGAATTCTGTCTACAGAGCCAATTTCCTCTAACATACGTAAGCAGGCTTCGTTGGCACCACCGTGAGCTGGACCCCATAGAGAAGCTACGCCTGCAGCAATACATGCATATGGGTTAGCACCTGAAGAGCCTGCCAATCTTACAGATGAGGTTGAAGCATTTTGCTCGTGATCAGCATGAAGAGTAAAAATTCTGTCTAAAGCTTTTTCAACAATTGGGTTTACCTTGTACTCTTCACATGGAGTTGAGAACATCATGTGCAGGAAGTTACCGGTATAGCTCAATTCGTTTCTTGGATAAACGAAAGGATGTCCTATTGAGTATTTATATGACATTGCAGCAAGTGTTGGCATTTTAGCAATCAAACGAATTGCTGTAAGCTCACGATGCTCTGGATCATAAATATCTAAGCTGTCGTGATAGAAAGCTGATAGAGCACCTGCAACACCACATAGCACCGCCATAGGGTGAGAGTCACGACGAAAAGCCTGAAATAAAGATTCCATCTGAGTATGAACCAAGGTATGGTGCTTAATTCTGTGTACGAAATTCTGATATTGCTCTTTGTTAGGTAATTCACCTTTGAATAAAAGATAGCAAACCTGTAAATAGTCACACTTGGTTGCCAATTGATCGATAGGGTAGCCTCTGTACAGCAAAACACCTTTCTTACCATCAATAAAGGTAATTCTTGACATACATGATGCTGTAGACACGAAACCAGGATCATATGTGAAGTATCCCTGCTTGCCTAATTCTCGAATATCGATAACTTCAGGTCCTAATGTTCCTTTTAAAATAGGAAGTTTTATTGGATCCTTTCCAGGAATCATCAATGTTGCATACTTATCTAGAGTAGGTAGAGTATCGTCTATAGCCATTATGATTGTCTTCCTTAATTACATGTGTGTATAAAAGTATTAGTTCCATTGTAAACACAATCGTAAAAAAAACTATAATTTACACAAAATGCACCAAATGCACCCTTATGGACCGATCATTTTTTGATCAAAAATGCAGAGGCTTGTATATTAGACATATAACCACATAAAATTGAAGAATATTTATTTATAAAAAAGAAAGACATCTATGGAAAAAAGAATTCTATTAACAGAGTGTTCAGATGATGTGGGGTTGATTGCAAAGATCACTAATGTCTGCTCTCTATTCCACTTTAACGTTATAAGACAGGATCAGTTCGCATCTCATGAGGACAGCAAGTTCTTTATGAGAACTGTAATTGAAGGTGAGTTTTGTGATGAAAACTCAAATCAAACCTTTATTAACACTGTTGTTGGCGTGTTGCCACAAGGCGCTAAGGTAAGATTAACTGATAATCACCGCCGTCGTTTATGTGTGCTTGTAACTAAAGAATCTCATTGCTTAGGTGAACTTTTAATGAAGTCTTACTCTGGCGCAATGGATGCTGATATCGTTTGTGTTGCAGGTAACTATCCTGATTTAGGCAAACTAGCTGAGAAGTTTGATGTTCCATTTAAGTTAGTATCATGTGATGGTATTACCAAAGAGGAACAAGAAAAACGTATGATGGAAGTTATTGATTCATGTAATCCTGATTACGTGATCTTAGCTAAATACATGAGGATCCTCTCACCTGAATTTGTAAATCACTATCCTTTAGGCAAGATCATTAACATTCACCACTCATTCTTACCAGCATTCATTGGTGCTAAGCCATATTTACAGGCTTATAACCGAGGTGTAAAGATTATTGGTGCTACAGCTCACTTTGTAACAAATAACCTCGATGAAGGTCCTATCATTGAGCAGGATGTAATTAAGGTAAATCACCGCTATGATCCTGAGACTTTAGCTAAGGCTGGTCATGATGTAGAGCAGATGGTTTTAATGAGGGCTGTAAACAAGGTCTTAGATGACAAAGTCTTTATTCATGGCAATAAGACAGTAGTTTTCTAAGCTAAGATTTTATCTGTTTTTACTAAATGAAAAAGGACCTTAAAAGGTCCTTTTTCATCGAAAATTCTCTTTTTAAGCTTATGGAGCCAGTCTCTTAGGAGACTGCCATACACCATCTTCTAAATCGTAGATAAATCTGTCATGCAGTCTATTCTCACGACCCTGCCAGAATTCTACCTTAGTAAACTTTACTCTGTATCCGCCCCAGAATGATGGTAGAGGAATTTCACCGTTCTTGAATTTCTCTTTTAACTCTAAGAATTTTCCTTCTAAAACACCACGAGCTGAAATTAAATGAGACTGATGAGATGCCCAAGCACCGATCTGACTGCCTCTAGGTCGTGAGTGGAAATACTTTAAATCCTGCAGAGGAGACTGACGGTGAGCCTCACCTATAAACATTACCTGTCTTTCTAGCATGTACCAAGGGAAAAGCAAGCAGATCTTTGGATTGCCTTTAATTTGTTCTGCTTTTCTTGAGCCTAAGTTGGTGTAGAAAATTAATTCCTCACGGGTATAGTCTTTTAACAGTACCATTCTTGAGTAAGGCTGACCACTTTGATCTACAGTACTTACAACTACACCGTTAGGATCATACATTTTAGAGTCAATAGCCTGTTGTAACCACTTTTCAAAGAGATCCATTGGATGAGCAGGCAGATCCTTTTCATCAAGACCACCTTGCTGATAACTACGTCTTAAATCTGCAACATCAATCATACGTTATGCCTTTTCTAATTTTTTTTGCTTAAAAATCAATGTAAGTTTAATTTTATAACACTATGTTAAATCAATATTACCTTAAAGAGTTGTAAGTGTTAAGTAGGTTTTCTGAACTAAAACAAAGAATATTTATTACAAGTAAAGGCTAAAGATTGAGATGCAAAAGGGCTTGAGAGCTAGATAGGAATAGACGACAGTTGTGGAGATAAAAAATCCTAAACCGCAGAGCAGTTTAGGATTTCATACAAAAGGAGTTAGATTACTTTACGAAGCTCATTGCTGAACGAGCGATAACCAACTCTTCGTTTGTAGCGATAACGTAAACTTTAACCTTTGAATCAGGAGTAGAGATAAGCTGCTTATCAACACCCATGAATACCTTAGCGTTGTAGTTTGCTTCGTTATCAAGTTTAATGCCGAATGCTTCCTGTAACTCAGCACAAACAAATTTACGAGTGGTAGGACCGTTTTCTCCAACACCACCTGAGAATACGATAGCGTCGATGTGACCACCTAGTGGTACATAGTATGAAGCGATGAACTTAGCTAAACGGTATGCGTACATCTGTAAAGCTAGCTTACATCTCTCGTTGCCTTCATTCATACCAGCAACGATAGGACGGAAATCTGATGAAACACCAGATACAGCCATCATACCTGACTTCTTGTTTAATACTTCTTTAACTTCATCTGGTGTCATACCCATTCTTTCGCATAAGAAGAATACAACTGAAGCATCAATGCAACCACTACGTGTACCCATGATTAGACCATCTAATGGTGTTAAACCCATTGAGGTATCTACGCATTTACCGCCTTTAACAGCGGTAACAGAAGCACCGTTACCTAAGTGACAGGTAATTAAGTTGGTCTCTTCTAGTGGTTTACCTAAAAGCTTAGCAGCTTCTTGTGATAAGAACATGTGAGAAGTTCCGTGAGCACCGTACTTACGTAAATGTAAATCAGTGTAGTATTCCTCAGGAATAGCATAACGGTATGCCTTTGGAGGCATAGTCTGATGGAATGCTGTATCGAATACTGCAACATGAGGAATTTTAGGGAAGTTTGCTCTTGCAGCATCAATACCTAATAAGTGAGCTGGATTGTGAAGAGGTGCAAAAGGAATAACCTTTTTAATGTTTTCTTCAACTTCATCGTTGATTAGAGTTGGTTGTGAGTAGATATCACCACCCTGCACAATTCTGTGACCGCAGGCAACGATAGAATCTAATAAAGATTGATCTTTTTCAAGAACATTCTTTACTAAAAACTCTAGAGCTTTCTTATGATCTGCTCCAGCGCCTAACATTGTCTCTGTCTTTTCACCGCCATTGAACTTCCATGAAATTCTGGCCTCTGGTAAACCTAAAGCTTCAGCAATACCATTTAAGAAGATATAGCCATCTTCTGGGTTCAAAATGGCAAATTTAACAGATGAGCTACCACAGTTGATAACCAGCGCTGTCTTTGGATAAGTATTCATTTGAGCACCTAGCGTTTAACTTATAAAACAAATAATTCCCGCTATAGGAGAAAATCTTTAACATCTGCATATTCTACCATTTTTACTTGATTTCATCTAAGGTAATTTTCAAATCAACCGTGGTTATTACAAGTTAAGGCTGAGATTTAGACAATAAGTTTTACATTTGAGCTGTGAATTGTGTTTTATGCACAAGTTTGTAATCAAGTTCAAGCTTTTACATTTGTTTTTCTGTACTTTTGTAATCTGCTCTTAGGCTTATCAGGAATGGTCATTTCAATTAGGTTCTGTTCATGAGCAGGCAACAGGTAATTATGTCTAAATGTTGGTTTATGTGAGAGATGTAATTTCTCCATTAACTCATTGCTTGATAGTGTATCGTTACCTAAAACGTAGAAAAGTTTTTCTACATAAGATAGCTTTTCAAAATCCTTAAGTTTAGCACTGACTGCAACAAAATCAGGATCTCACCAAGTTATTGAGCTTGAGAAAATTCTAAAAAATGATTTTTTACTTTGCAATGTGAGGAAAAATTAACAGTTACGAGAAACAAATCTAAATTAAAAATAGCAAATTTGTATAAAAGAAGAAAGCCATTATTTAGCAGTGACTAAATAATGGCTTATAAGCTTTACAGAGACAGACTAATACTTCTTGTCGTTAGATACCACCACAGTTGAGCGTGGTGGAATAGTCATAGTCTTTCCTGCAGTAAGCTCTTTTAAGAACTTCTCTTCAAATTCAGGAGAAGTTCTTGTAGCACCATAGCTGTGAACAGATAACTTTTCACGAGCTAACATTTCATACAGACCTTCAAGACCTTCGCCATGATCATAACGGCGAACGTTTCTACCTGATAGAGGAATTAACAGATCTTCACCTGAATCCTCAGTATCATCAGAACCACAATCCTCAGGCATATAAGTAGCAGCTAAAAGAGGGAACAGGGCAGACCCCTGTTCTACCTTTACCTGCTGTCTTGATGCATTTACAAGCACAATGCTGAATCTGGTGTCATACAGACGGATAAAGCCAAAATAAGCACCACCTGCGCAGATAAAGATCATTGAGCCTTTTGAGAAGGATGAATTTGAACGGCGTAATGTAGCTAACTCAGTAATTACGCTTTGAACGTCATTTGAGTTTACGCTTACATGTCTGTCTTTCATAGCCTTAAATGGCAGCATGTCACGAGGACCAACATCAAATTTAGCAATTACATCGCCTAATTCATCGCCTTGGTAAACACATGGAATACCACGCCAGGTGAACAGACATGCTAAAGCAGCCAAATACAGATATTTGTCACCACCGATTATTTCATAGAATCTTGGTAACTTGTAGTTATCTAACTGGTTTAACAAGCACAGTTTTACCTGCTGTGAAACACCAACTGAGAACTCTTCACAGCTTCTTCTTAAATCATCACCTGTATAAGGGGTAGGATCACCGTTTAAGTTGATACCACCAAAGAATGATCTTAAGGGGCTTAAGAAACCGGTGTAGTTGATAGTACCGTCAACGTTGCCTTCATTGCAGATAGCATAACGAGGATCAGAACCAAACTGACCTAACATTAGGCAGTCTAGATGAGTTTCTCTTGCAGCCTGACAGATTTGAGACAATCTCTCCAGATTGTTTCTGGCATTGCCGTTATCTCCAATCTGAGATGCATCATCGATAACCCAGCCGTCAATGCCGTATGGAGGACGTGTCCACTTTCTTACAACCGAATTACTACCTTCAAAAATACTGTAGCAGGTCTGGTAGCTTGAGTAATCAAGTTTAGGATAGTTAGCCTTATCGTCAGATACATAAGCTTCACCTTCTGAGGTGAAAGTGTAGTACTCACGATATGGTGAATCTTTATGACGCAAAGCTCCTTTACCAGTACGCTCCTGTCTGTCAAACCAAGGATGAGTATCACCGGTGTGATTGAAAGTACCATGAAGAATGATCTTCATTTCATAGCCTAAAGCTACAGTACGCAGTCTCTTTAAAGCACCGTTACCACCAAAGTGTGGATCAACCATGTCATAGTCTTCAGTATCAAACTTATGAACTGATGGAGCCTTAAAGATAGGTGTCATGTAAATAGTGTCACATCCTAAACCACGGATGTAAGGCAACATTGCTGCAACACCATCAAGATCACCACCGCAGTGTGTCTCATCAAGATTTACAAATTCAAAATCTTTAGTCTTGATGGGAGCATCGGTTTCAACTCTGGTACCGTCAACATTGAAAGCTCCGCTAGATGAGGCGAACTTGTCAGGGAAGATCTGGTACACAATTGAATCAATAGCCCACTGTGGGTGAGTATTGAATAACTCTAAAGCATAGCAATGCTGCATTAGAGGAGGTTCTCTTGACATACCTAAAGAGCTGTACCAAACCACATCGGTTACATTGTCTTCTTTATCAGTAAGAGCAATCTTAAAGTAGTAGGTCAGCAGATTCTGGCTCTTGTCTGCTACAAGAGGAGCCTCAAAACGATGAATACCGAAGCATGAACCTGTATAGGTCATAGGATTACGGTGATCCTCGTTCTGAGAAAAGTTAACAATAGAAATCTTCAGACGGCTATGGTTTGCACCTCGTACAAACAGCACGGCATTAACAGCTTTGTCAGATGACATGCCTGGTGAAGTACAGGTATGGAAACACTGAAATGGAAGTGAAGCTCGTTGAGAACTGGTGTTCTGACGCATATTATTTCTTCCTAATTATATTAAAGCATCGCAAGAGCGCGACTTACTGTTAAATAAATATCTTTTACGCCTTCAATATCAACACGCTCTTTTGGAGAATGTGGATTTAATACTGTAGGTCCAATAGAAATTAACTGTAATTTCTTATTTGCCTTAGCAAAAGTTGCACATTCTACGCCGGCATGTAAAGCTGTAACCTTAAACTCATTACCAGTAACTGACTTATAGCTTTCATTTAGAACATCAATAAGTCTGTTCTTACTTGGAGATGACCAAGGTTCATGTCTGTTGGATTCTTCAACCTCAACATTATCTAAAAGATAACACTGAGACTTAACTGTATTTATCATATCACTTAAAGCATCGCTGTTAAGTGAGCGTGCAAGCATACAGATTTTTACACTCTCATCATCAGAGCTGATAACTCCAAGGTTAATTGAAGTTTCAACAATACCTGAAAACTCTGGTGACATACGCATAATGCCATTTGGCAGTGAGCGTATAAAGTGGATTAGATCAAGGGGTTGAGCATAACCTAAAGCATCCTTTTTATCAGACTCTGTGATCTCAAGAGTCATATTAGGATCGGTTACAGAGTAGATCTCTTTTTGTACTTTAAAGAGCTCATTTAACTTTGACTTTGCAGTGTCAATTTCTTTTTCTGGCACGCAGATGGTGCACTGTGCTTTAGAAGGGATCGCATTGCGCACTGCACCGCCTGAGATGTTATTGATAAAGAAATCAACATCATCAGACATATCGTCAAGTAAAGATGCTAATAGCTTAATCGCATTGGCGTGACCTAAATGAATATCAGCACCTGAATGACCGCCTGCTAAATGAGACATGGTAATTTCAAGAGCTTTAGTGTCTTCAGTTTCAACTTTGCTGAAATTGAATTTGATGTTTACATCATAAGAACCTGCACAATTTACAAAGAGGCAACCGTTATCCTCAGAATCTAGGTTAATGAGGTAGTCGCCATGTAAATATTCAGGTGATAAACCTGTAGCACCTTTCATAGTAGTTTCTTCTTCTACGGTGAAAACTGCTCTTAAAGGACCGTGAGATAAGGTCTTGTCATCTGCTAAAGCCATTACAAGTGCAATAGCAATACCGTTATCTGCACCTAATGTGGTGTGTTCAGCTTTAACAAAGGGTTCGTCAACGTAAGCTTTAATGCCTTCTTTTAGAAAGTTATGAGTAAATCCGTCTTCAACTACAGGAACCATATCCATATGACCTTGAAGAATTACTAAAGGTGCATCCTTTTTGTCTTCTGTAGCTTCAATATCAATGATTATGTTGCCAACTTCGTCTTTATGGCTTTTAAAGCCGTGTTCTTTAGCAAATTTTAAGATAAATTCAGCAATTTTTTCTTCATGAGAAGAAGGACGAGGAATTTTTGTAATTTCGTTGAAATAAGACCAGACAGCCTTAGGTTCAAGACAAGTTACCGCTTTGCTCACTTTTAAACCTTAATTTTGATTATTTGACATTGTTAAATTCTTTTGCTATTTAAGCTGATATTATAAACGTTTTTTACCTAATTTTATTGTCAAAATTACATATAAGCGTATCTTTTTGACCAGATTAAATTCTTTTCCTAAAATATCTTACTGAATTTCAATGTAAATTTTATTTACCAAGAAGGTTAGCGTGAGTTTATATCAGAAAATGCAGGAGCTTCTAGACAATAATAGAAGGCTCGGACAGCTACGTACTGTAAAACCAAAATCTCAGTGTGGCACCAAAATCATTGTCGATTCTCATGAATACGTAAATTTATCTTCAAACGATTATTTAGGATTAGCGTCAGATCTTAATCTTGCTTTTGAGTTCCTATCAGACGTTTTACATAAAGATAATAACAATAAATTAAACGCTGACATCCGCATGTCCTCATCAGGCTCTCCTCTTTTAACTGGAGCTCACTTATCCTATGTAGATGCAGAAAATGCTATGGAAGAGCTCTTTAACAAAAAAGCTCTGTTCTTTAATTCAGGTTTTTCAGCTAATAGCGGTGTTATCTCAGCTTTGGCTACTGAAAACAATTTAATCATAGCAGATAAACTTGCTCATGCTTCAATCATCGATGGCATGATGACAGCTAAAGGCAAATGCCTTCGCTATGCTCACAATGACTACGAGCACTTAGAGAAACTATTAAATGCTCATGCAGACAAATATGATTCTGTAATCATAGTTACAGAAGCTGTTTTCAGTATGGATGGTGACAGTTGTGATTTAAAGAAATTAGTAGAACTAAAGCATAAATTCCACAATGTCTATTTGTATGTAGATGAGGCTCATTCATTCTGTCTTTATTCAGATAATGGCGCCGGTTTATGTCATTTAAATCAGGTAACTGATGAGATTGATTTTATTTTAACCACCTTTGGTAAAGGTTTAGGTTCACAGGGTGCCTGTATCTTGTGCAATGAAACTGCCCGTGATTATTTAATCAATACCTCCCGTTCACTTATCTTTTCAACAGCTTTATCTCCATTAGCTTTTGCTCATGCAAACTTTATGGTTAAATACATGCAAATGCGAAATGATTTAAGAGAACGTCTGCACTCAATTAGCTCATATATTCACAACACATTAAATGAAAGTGGTTATGAGAATGTATCTCAATCTCAGATCATTCCTGTTTTAACTTATGAAAATGAAAAAGCTGTAAAAGCTTGTGAATTCTTTAAAGAGCACGGCTTTTACGCAATGCCAATTCGTCATCCTACAGTACCAAAGGGTAAGGCAAGATTACGTCTGTCACTTACAGCTTCATTGAGTGATGATCAAGTTGAGCAATTAAAAGATACAATTAAAGCCTTTTCAAAAACAGAACTATAAGTGGATAACCATGAAACAGTGTTTTTTAAAGAAAACTGATAAAAGGAAACTTGAACTGGTATTTTTAGGATACGGTCAGGACGAAAAGCCTTTTCAATATTTAAAGGATATAACTTCAAACTCTGTAGCCTTAGTCTATGACTATACAGACAGAGCTTTTGATCCAAGCTTATATGATGAATTTGAGGATATTAAGCTTATAACCTGGTCAATGGGAGTGATGGTAGCTCCAAAGGTTTTAAATCAATATGGTTTATTAAAGAAAGTTAGTTTTAGTACTGCTATTAACGGCACTCTAGAAGGTATTGATAATAAACTAGGCATTCCTTTATCTATGTGGCAGTCTACCATTGATGCTTTAGATGAGACTAATGCTGTAAAATTTTACAGACGCATGTGTACTAACCTAAAGGCATTTAATGAATATATGGAAACAAGACCAGCACGTTCTGTTGAATCCTTAAAAGCAGAACTTGAAGCTTTAATTCCATTTTCAAAAGAGCCTTTAGTTGAAGATTTTGCTTATACCATTGCACACATCGGTATGAATGACAGGATCTTTTCTCCAGCAAACGTATTAGCCTCATGCAAATTACATCAAATAGATGTTGTCAAAAGCAAGAATGGTCACTACAGTAAAGATGACTTTGAAGATGCTTTTGGTTTTCTTCCATTCTAGTTCCAGACAGACTACGGTAAAACAGCGACAGTAACTAATGCAAATTTCAAAAGACAATATTCAAAGAAGCTTTTCTAAGGCAAGTAAAACCTATGAGAGCAGTGCCATCGTCCAAAATACTATGGCTTATGAGTTAATTGACTTTTTGCCAAAAAAAAGCTTTGACACTGTTTTAGAAATTGGTTGTGGTACAGGTCTACTGTCTTCACTTCTCTTAAATGACTTAAAGTTATCATCATTAACTCTTAATGATCTTTCTTTAGATATGCTCAATTTATGTAAGGAGAAATTTAAAGATACTAAGCTTTTTAAAGAGAATAAATTAAGTTTCCTGCAAGCTGATGCTGATAGTTTAGAACTTCATGACAACTATTCTCTTATCATTTCAAATGCTTGTTTTCAGTGGTTAAAAAAGCTTGAAGGCGATCTTTTAAACTACGTAGAGCATTTACAAAAAGAAGGTATTTTAGCTTTTACTATCTTTTCTAAAGATAACTTCTATGAGTTAAGAGAATGCTCAGGTGTTAGTCTTGAGTATATAGATAAATCTACTTTAAAGAAGATTTTAAAAAAGACTCACTGTGCTTTTGACATCGAGAAAATTGAGCTTGAAAGTTACTTTGATGACGTAAAGACCATGTTGCGCTCATTTAAGAATACCGGTGTAAGTGGCCTTACACACAGTATCTGGACCAAATCAAGATTAAATGATTTTATAAAGACTTATGAGGATAAGTACTCTACAGATAACGGTGTAAAACTTACCTGGAGCTATTATTTGGTAGTTGTCAAAAAGTAAGCTAATAAGCTCTAGTAAGAGTTTTCTTCTTATTAGAGCATACTTACCTTGCTTTTTAACGATGGTAGCTGTCCTTTAGTTAACCACCGTCTTTTGATAGCCACCCAAAGCTACTTCTCTAAGATAACTATCCTAAAAATAGAGCAGCAGATGCATTTAACAGAGTAATAATGATGACAGATGTTATTACTGACATCATATTAAGATTTGCTGAATCCTCAGCAAACTGTGGTAAGCACCTAATTGCTGTAATAGGTGCTAATGATGTAATAGGAGCAAAAATGATTGCAACTAAAACAAAACGCACCATAGGTGAGAATGGAGTTAATACCCAAATTAGAATAGCAATAACTAAAGCTGAACCATAGCGTAGGAACAGCATCTTTAAAATACGCTTTACACTTGCAAAATTGATATTAAAGTTAAGAGCTACACCTATTACGAACATACATAAGAAGGTATTAGAACTACCAATTAGTTTTACTGGCTCTAAGATTTCTTTTGGCATAACTACACCAGTAGCTGACAGCGCGATAGACAAGATACAGCAGTAAGAGGTAATGGATTTAGCAAGCTCAATTAAGATCTTTTTTAGATCGATCTTTTCTCCAGAATCAAAGCCATTTCTGTTTAAATATAAAGCCATGCAATAAACACCACCAAAACAGAAGAAAGCGTTGATTACATCAAACAGACAAAGCGCGATAAAACCTTCAGGGGAGAGAATTGACTGCATGAATGGCAGTACGAAATTACCAATATTAAATCCACCTAAATTTAACATGGTATAGACGCATCTATCAGGCTGCTTTCTGTAGAGTACATAACCGATTAAAGGCAGGATCATGCTTACAATAAAAGCTAAAGGCAAGATAAAGAACATGCTTGCCTTAAGATCGATCTCACCTGATGAACCACCTAAAATCGCACAAGGCAGAGTGACGTACATGACCACATATGAAAGGTCACGCGCTGTTTTTATGGAAACAAGCTTAAAGCGCTTGAAAAAGTATCCAAAAAGAAAAATTAAGATAACTGTATATGCGTTAATTAAAGAATCAGACATTTTTTTTACTGTGATCAACTAAATCAATGCGCATATTCTAATCAAATTTTACAAAGATTTCTAAAAATAGTTATTTCTGTGCAAACGTCTACTTGATGGTATAAATTTTGTTAAAAAAAAGAGCATATCTCTTGTTCGTCACCTTTTACACTATTCTTAATGCGTAAAAAGTCAGAAAACATATTCATTAGCAAGGTTTTGCCAAATCTACGAGGACGAGTAAATAACAGCACCGGACTACAATCATTTTCAAAGACGGATTTTAGATATAGTGTCTTATCTACATAATATTTATTTTCAGAAATAACATTTGCAAAATAATCATCACCAGTTGGCAATTCTTTAAACTTTTTTTATCTGCATGGTGCTAATCTTGTCCTGCTTCCTTCTTATATTTATCCTAATTTTATCAGAGTTTTACAATAAATTTATTGAGATAAGCATACTATTTGAGGTGAGTTTTGCTTTCATAAAAGAGCGATTAGTAGCTAGTCGAATCAACAGTTCGCTTTGTAAAAGTCTTGTTGTTAGAACACAGTTTGCTCATTATTTTGAAAAGTAAGACTAAACCCATGAAGCAAACAAAAAGTCAGAGACAAAAAAGCTACGTTCTAATACCAAAACGTAGCTTCCATTTAACTTTGATTATAGGTTTGACTTAGATTTGCTGTAATTACTTAGCAATAGTCTTGCTGTTTAAAACATACAGATCTGCATCAATATCATCAACGATCTCTTCACAGGTGTTACCAATCAGGGCTGCCATAAAGCCTGAACGACCTGCAGAACCTATGAATACAGATTTAGCATTTAGTTTTCTGCAGAGCTGTGGTATTACATCATCAGGCATACCTTCCTGGATATGACAGAACTCTTGAGGAATATTATGCTTGTGAGCAAATTCTAAAAGTTTGTTCTTGTGTTCTTCTACTACACTCTGCTCATATAAAGAAGGTGAGTAATGAGGCACTTCTAGCATTACACTTGGTAAATAAACTGGAGCTGAATTTACCAGGTGTATTTGACCTTTTGTTAGTTTAGCTATGATCTGAGCCTCACGTAGCATAGCTACGTTAGAAATTACGTGATCTTTTAACGTGAAGTCAACGCAAACTACGATGTTGCCACCTTCGGTCCATTCATGATCTTTTGCGATAATTACAGGGATCTGTGAATTTCTTAGAATGTACCAATCAATAGGCGTAAAGATGATTGAATCTAGTACACCGTGGTGGTTAGCAGCCTTAATGATAAGGTCATATTTACCGTTGTTGATTTCATCAATAACAGCTTCGCCCACATCTTTGTTCTCAACAACCTTTGGAAGTATGGTTGTCTCAGAGTTAGCCTTGGTTCTGTACTCTTCAATGATCTTCTCTAAGTGGTCAATATAGGTCTGTTCAATATCCTCATGAACAGGCTTTTCTTTTACCTTGTTAAGAATGATTAGATCATAGGAATAATCATAGACAACTCTTAAAAAGGTAATAGTAGCCTTTGGGTTGAACTGGGTGATATCTAAAGCACGCTTAAGAGCAACCTGAACATCTTTTTTAGGTTCGGCAACGACTAAAATATTATTGTACTTTTTCATAAATTATCTCCTAGTCCATTGATATTTCTATCTTAACTATAAGATATTACGTGTAAAAGATCATAACTATTTACATATAAATGTGCGACAACAAACAAAATTTTACTTAAATTTTAATTGTTTATACGTATGCACGCTTTGTCTGTACCTATGTCTACATTCTCAAAGTAGATGGTCTGATACCTAAAATTAAGCATACGGCTGTGAAGACAATACCGCCTGCTACTACTAATAAAGCAAGGTAGAAAGTAGCTTCAAGTGTAGACATTGCAATCCAGCTTTCAAACTCAGGTCTAATCATAAAGATTACTAATGCCATGATGAAACCTGCAAATAGCACCTTTAAGATAAATACAAGAGTCTGTCTTGAGATGGTATAGATGTTTCTCTTTTTCAAGAAATAGATTAAAAGAGAGATGTTAACGTAGGCAGCTAGTGCTGTAGATAAAGCTAAACCTACATACCCTAGAGGCCAGATTAAGATTAAGTTAAAAATAATGTTAGAGCAGATAGCGGTAATTGAGCAGCGCACAGGTGTTTTAGTATCCTGAATTGCTGCAAAGCCCTGCACAATTACTCTTACTAACATAATGGCACAAAGCCCAGATACAGATGCTAATAAAGATGCTGATGAGAGTAAAACATGCTCAGCTGTAAAAGCGCCTCTCATAAAGATCACTCTTAAGATAGGTTCTCTTAGTGCGATAATGCCACACATAGAGGCAATACCCAAGAGCAGTACCAAACGCACACCCCAATCAAGGGTCTTTACGTATTTTGCATGATCCTGTTTGATATCAATCTTTGATAAGGCAGGTAAAATCACAGTGGAAATCGCCACTGCAAAGATTCCGATTGGAAACTCTAGTAATCTGTCTGAGTAGTAAAGATAAGAGATAGCGCCAGTAGCTAAGAATGAAGCAAGAGCTGTATTTACAATAAGGTTAATCTGACTTGCTGAAATTCCCACAATCGCAGGTAACATCAGTTTTCTAATTTTTGTAACACCTTCATGATGCCAGCCCCATTTAGGAATAATAAAGATCTTAAGTTTTAGTACAAATGGGATCTGCAGAGCTAACTGCAAAACACCACCTACAACCATTGCTACAGCCAGCACCACATTAGGATCTGAAAAATGAGGTGCCACAAAATAAGCAAAGGTAATCAGCACAATGTTTAACACACATGGTGTAATTGCAGGAATTAAGAATTTTCCGTAGACATTTAAAACAGCACTGGTAAGGGCAGTTAAGGTGATGAAAAACAAGTATGGGAAAGTAATTTTAAGAAGGAAGCTTGCCTGTGTAAATTTAATAGCTTCATCCGTTCCATGTAAGTAAGACTCAAACCAGCCCCAACCGAATATTGCTGTAAACACAGGGGAGAGGAGCATACCTACCAAGGACACCATAAGCACGATAAAGCCTAATGTACCAGCAGTCCTATTTAAAAGATCTTTTAAGGCTTCTTTGTCTTGAGTTTCTTTAGTTTTACTCATTACAGGAACGAAGGCCTGAGAGAAAGCACCTTCTGCGAACAATCTTCTAAAGAAGTTTGGAATTCTATTTGCAAAGAAATAAACGTCAGCTGAAAGGGATGCACCTAATAAAGAAGCGATGGCGATATCTCTTAGCATTCCTAAGATACGAGACAGAAAGGTAGCAAAGGCTGTAATCGCACCAGACTTTAGTAGTCCTGATTTTTTCTTGCTTTCCACTTTTAGATCCTTAATAGATTTTGTAAGAACTAAGCTTTTAAGAAGCTGTTTAAAGCTTATGAAAACAAAGCTGTTAAAACATCGTCGTTAAATTCCGGTCACATCATATCAGAAAAGAAAAATGATGATGAAGATAAATAAGAAAAGATACAAGGAAGATGTAAAGAAAATGAGTTTAGCTAGAGCAAAGGCAATAGCGAAAAGACAACTTGTGAAAAGTCAAATCTACAAAAATGCGACATCCTCAATCCAAAGTGAAAAAATTTTCATAAAAAAGGGCAAATATGAAAATTTCATAAATGAAAGTAAAAGTATATTGTATTGTACTTTAATCTTTATAACCACAGGTTGTGGAAAACATTGTGGAAATAGGTTGAAAGTGTGGAAAACTTCGATTTGAATGGGGATTTGAACTTGTGGAAAAGAAAAATAAAAAAGGCTTGCAAATTATAAAATATTTAATATTCAATATGTTAAATAAAATACCTGAATTTGTGCAATATAAATTTAACCTCTGTGAGAAATTTCTCTGAAAAGTGCATAAAACAAGGATGTGGATAAATCAGAAAATTAGTTAAACATAAAATTAATTAGTAAAAATATCTTTAAATACAAAATGATAACTGTAAAATGCGGATAATACATTATCTTTTAAGAATATAATTACAGTTTTGTAAATTATAAGAGGTTGTGAATTAGTTTATAACAGTTGTGGAAAAGTTTGGGGATAAAAATTTTTTACTATCTCAAAATTGTGAAATGTTAGCTTACTGTCAATAGTTTTTATAAAAATAATAGATTTAATAATCAATAAGTTAAATTATTTATTCACAGGTAAAACAAGTAATATTTCTTAATAACAATTAACAGGTACTTTTCCACAATTAGTGGAAAAGTAATTGCCAATTTTGGTTGACTTTTTTACATCCCTTGTAAAAATGCGAGGTTTAGTAGAGTTAAGAAAAGTCTGTTCTAGTTGTTTTTAACCGATCATAAAAATAGATGTGTTGACACTTACATGATTATTAAAGGTTAATATCTATTTAAGATAAAATGCGCAAATGAAAATTATTTAATAAAAATGATTATAAAACAATAAGATAAATTGTAAATACAGTGTGTGCTTTTTGTAAATCTCCTGTTAACTTAATTTTTGTGAATTTATGACCTCTTAGTTCTTTTTATTTTTTCTAAATGTGAAAATTATCATTTTCTACTTTTAGATGTGGATACTTGTGGATAACTCTGTGGAATGTCGTGGAAACTGTGGAAAAATCACATTGCGATCTCTGTGGAAAACTCATGGGATTGTTGACAACGTGATTCTAATATCTTGTTTATTGAATTTAAAAAGCGCATTAGAATCGAATTTAGCTTTGTTTTTAACTTTTTTACTTTTCGACTTTTTGACCATAAGTATTTATATAGTTTTAAACACATGCTTGCATTGTTATTTTATAAAAAGTTCTGTTGATTTCTTTTTAATTAACCTAAATTTGCTCTTTTTGTGTTCATTGTTATTGTCTAATGCAAGTTTGCCTATTCTCTTGTACAATGACTTAAGTTATTTAGCTTGTACAAAGGTACTTGTCAAAAGGATTGGCTCATGCTTTCTCAAAACCTTAGTGAAACACTATTTAAACCTAAGTTTGATTACCCTGAAACCTCTATGATTTCAAATTCAGGGGTAGAGCTGCCAGTTCTTTCAAGACATGATCCGCTTTTAGGATTTCACAAGAACTTTTACCGTCCTATCTTTAAGTTCTCTTGGGTTTTGTCTGGTGGAAATGCATTGGATATTGATGAAGCTATTGCCAATATCAGCGTTTCTAAAAATCAGAAAAATCGAGAAAAGTGCTTTGATACAGTAAAAGACTATGGTTCTGGTAATTGGATTTATGAATTCAATTCTATAGCTCAAAGACGTGTAACAGCAGCTCATGCCTGTGAAGAAAAGCAGGATCTTGAAGGAGCAGGACACAACTACAGAATGGCAGCACGCTATTATGCTATTGCCTCTTATCCAAATTTAAAATCTGACGTACTGGCTCTAGAGTCTGATACCTTGTGCAGACAGACCTATAAGAAAGTTTTTTCTGTAAGCTCATCTGTGGGTGTTTTAATTGAAGATACTTTCACAGTCAGTGGAAAAAAAGTAACAGGCTATCTCCATTTACCTGATACTAAGCAAGTTTATCCATGTGTAATTTGTGCTTGTACCTATGAGCAGAGTTTTTCCTCATTCTATAGAGTTTTTGAAAATCACTTTAAGAATGCAGGTATTGCCATGTATGTAGTGGAAATGCCAGGTATCGGAGCTTGTGAAAAACTGAATTTGAATGATCATTTCTCAGCTGTAATCGAAGGCGCAATTGAGCATTTACAGACAATAAAATCTGTCGATTCAACTAATATTGGTCTGTTCGGTTCAGGTATTGCGGGGACTGCTTGTATTAGAGCTGCTATATTGCATCAGCAAAGTGTAAAAGCTTTAGGACTACCTGCACCATACGTTCACTCTTTTTACACCGATCCTAAGATCTTAAATTCACTGCCGCTGTGTTTAAGATCATCTTTCTGTAATCGCTTAGATCTTGATGCAGCCAACTGGGATCTGGTAATTCCTCGTTTTAAAGTGTTCTCTTTAAAGACACAGGGCTTGTTATCAGCATCTGGAAGATGTGCTGTCCCCACACTCATCTGTGCAACCGAAAAATCAGTAGTTACAAAAGATGACATCATAATGCTTGAGAATAACTTCAAAGATGTATCCACTCTGTGGATGAAGAATGAAGGTTATGCAATGTTCATCAAGACAATGACCAAGAGCATCTGTTCATTTTTTGCAGAGAAATTTAATTCATAAGTTAACTTAACCACAATGTTTTAACCGCAATGTTTTAAATGTAGAAGTTAAATCAGGTTAAAAACTTAATTACCAACATGCAAAGCATGTATAAGTATCATGAAATTATTAAAAAATCAGACAATTGTAATCAAACTAGGAACTAGTACTTTAACTCACGGCTCTAAAAAGTTAGATAGAGCACATATGCTTGAGATAGTAAGAGTTGTGCACAAGCTTGTCGAACAGCATGCTAAGGTGATCTTAGTATCATCTGGAGCAATGGCAGCAGGTAGAGAACTTTTAGGCTATCCTGACTTACCTAAAGATGTTCGCTACAAGCAGATGCTAGCTTCTATAGGTCAGGTAAAGTTAATTGAAGAGTGGGCTCAACTCTTTTCAATTTACTCATTAAATGTAGGTCAGATTTTAATCACTAGAGCCGATCTTGAGAGTCGTGAGCGTTATTTAAACGCAAGAGACACTCTCTTTGCTCAGTTAGAACTTGGCATCATTCCTATTATTAACGAAAACGATGCTGTAAGTATTTCTGAAATTAAAGTTGGCGATAACGACAATTTAGCAGCACTATCTGCTGTTTTAGTTGAAGCTGACAAAGTGATCCTTCTTACCGATCAGGACGGTTTATATACTGCTGATCCTCGCAAAAACAAAGATGCAAAGCTTATAAGAAACGTTGATACCATCGATGAGCATATTATTGAGATAGCTGGTGGCAGTGGCACTACCCTAGGTACAGGAGGTATGGCCACCAAGATTAAGGCTGCTCAAATTGCAACACAAGCAGGTGTTGAGATGATCATTGCTTCTGGTGAGAATCCTTCAATTATCCTTGAGCTCGTTCATGGTCAGGGCAATGCAACCTTCTTTAAACCATCTAAAAAGCCTGTTCTAGCCAGAAAATCCTGGATCAGTTCAGCTACTCGTGCACTAGGCGCTATAACTATCGATGATGGCGCTGTTAATGCTCTTGTTAACAAAGGCTCAAGTTTGCTGCCTAAAGGCATTGTTAATGTAGAAGAAGAGTTCTTACGTGGCGCTACCGTCTATGTAAAAGATCAAAAGGGTAATGTGATTGCAAGAGGTATCACCAGATACTCTTCAGATGAGTTAAATCTCATCAAAAAGAAGAGTTCATCTGCAATAGAAAAGATCTTAGGCTTTACTCATGGTGATGAAGCAATTCACCGTGACGATTTAGTGGTAGTTGACAATAACAAATAGCCAGAGGCATTGTCTTAAACAGTCTCAATCAAACGATTTATTAGGAAAACATCATGTTAGATATAAAAGAAATTGCTAAAAAAGCAAGAAATGCTGGTTACGATTATTCAATCTTAGATACTAAAAGTAAGAATGATGCTTTGTTTGCGATTGCAGACGAACTTGAGAATAACCGAGAAGCAATCTTTTCTGTAAATGCTACCGATGTTGAAAATGCCAGAAACAATGGTCTAAATGAAGCGTTAGTTGACAGATTAACTCTTACTGACAGCAGATTCCGTGAAATGGTTGAAGGTGTTAGAAAAGTAGCTCTTCTTGATGATCCTGTGGGCAGAATTTATGACGGTAGAACCCTTCCAAATGGTCTTACTTTAGTCAAGAAATCTGTTCCATTTGGTGTTGTAGGTGTGATTTATGAGTCACGTCCTAATGTTACCGTAGATATTGCAGCTTTATGTCTAAAATCAGGTAACGCCTGCTTCTTAAGAGGAGGATCTGAAGCTTTTAACACTAACTGTATGCTTCATTCTCTGATTGTAAAAGCATTAAAAGAGAAGGGGCTAAATCCTGATGGTGTAAGTTTCTTAGAAAGCACTGACAGAGAGATGGTAAAACAGATGTTAGCTTTAAATGAGTACATTGACGTGCTCATTCCTCGAGGAGGTGAAAAGCTACAGAGAATGTGCCAGCGTGAATCCTCTATTCCTGTCATCATCGGTGGTTTTGGTATTTCTCATATCTTTGTGGATAAAACAGCTGATCTTGAGAAGAGTGTTGATATTATTATCAATGCAAAGACTCAAAAGCCATCAGCATGTAACAGCCTAGATACCTTACTTTTACACAAAGATATTGCAAATGACTTTATAAAACTTCTGTTACCAAAGCTTGCTCAAAAGAAAGTAGCTATCGTAGCTCATGGTGATGTTGTATCTATGTGCAAGGATTACGATAACCTAGAAACAGGTTCTGAGAGTGACTTTGATACAGAATTCTTATCTTTAAAGATGAACATCTCTATTGTAGATGATGTTTACGAAGCTATAGCTCATTTAAGACGTCATAAGGCATCACATTCTGATGCAATCTTAACTGACAGTAGAGAAAACTCTAAGCTATTTACTCAGGCTGCAGGATCTGCTTGTGTATATGTAAATGCTTCTACAAGATTCTCTGATGGAGGTCAGTTCGGTCTTGGAGCAGAAGTTGCAATCTCCACACAAAAACTTCATGCAAGAGGACCTATGGCTCTTGAAGCTTTAACTACCTATCAGTATGTTTGTGAAGGCGATTACCTCTGTCGTTCATAACTTTCTAATTAAGTATTAGAGAAAGATCTCTTTTTTGAATGTGGTGATTTCATCACCACATTTAGTCTACTATTCTTATATTTCTGCTAACATGTTGATAAGAGACACAGCGTAAAGAGGGATATTTGTAATTCTATCCTGTTCCTTAAACTTCAATGTAGAAAATCTAATAACTTTCTTTGGTTCAAATTTTGAAAAGTAGGTCTTGAGTGATGGCGAGTTTACGTTTGAAGATGCTTTAACCTCAATTGGAACAACATTATCATCTTGTTGAATAAGAAAATCTATTTCTAATGTAGAAGTATCAGAACTATAGTAGTAAGGAACGTATTGAGTTTGACTTAACATTTCTTGTAGGATGAATTGTTCAGTTAGAGCTCCTTTAAATTCTGAAAAAATGTCATTTTTTTCTATAATTACTTTTGCATTCAGATCACTTAAGGCTCCCAAAAGACCTACATCAAGCGTAAATATTTTAAAAGCAGAAAAATCCATGTAAGCCTTTAAAGGAATATGTGGTGCTGATACTTTATGTACTTTATAGATCAATCCAGCATCTTGAAGCCATTGAATTGCAACTTCAAAATCAGCACTTCTAGCTCCTTTTTTCATTTTCCCAAAAAAGAACTTTTTGTTTTCTTTGGCAAGTTGCATTGGTATGGCATTCCATACCATTTTTACTCTAGGAATATCTCTTATAGGAATATGCTTTCCAAAGTCTCCTGTATACTGATTGATAATTGAATTTTGAATCTTTCTTATTTCTGAATAGTTTTTGTGTTTTACATAAAAATTAACAACCTCAGGCATACCACCTATATAAAGATAATTCTTCAAAAGAAAAATTAGTTCATCAGAAAAAGAGTCAAATGTTTTTGCATCACCTGCAATTATTCTGTCAGCAAGCATCCCTTTGCCGATTGCGTATAAGAATTCTAAAAAATTCATAGGATAAAGCTGAATAGTATCCACTTTACCAACTGGAAATGAAACTCCTTCATGAATCGCAACTCCCAATAGAGAACCAGCTGCAATAATATGGTACTGATTTGCATTTTCGTTGAAGTATTTCAATGACTCAAGAACTCGAAGATTATTTTGTATTTCATCAAATATTATTAACGTGTCTTCTGGAGTTATTTCAAAACCAGCTTCGATGTTTAAGGAGATAATAATTTGGTCTAAATCAATTCCATTATCAAAGATTTGACTTACTCTTGGATTGTTATAAAAAGAGAAGTATGCAACTTTTTTATAGAATTGTTTTCCAAATTCTTTCATTGCCCAAGTTTTACCAACCTGTCTAGCTCCATAAATAATCAAAGGCTTCCTTCTAGGAGAATTTTTCCACTGCTCTAGCTTATCAATTATGAATCTTTTCACTTTGTCTCCTTCAATGCTTTGTACAACAAAAGCCTTTGATTATCTTTATTCTTTAGGAATATGACAGTCTTAAGGTAGCAGATAAGCCAACAATAACACTTTTTTATAGTAAATAGAAGTTAATATCAGCATTTTTTAAGACGTTATTTAGTACCAAATCAACATTTTTTAAGACATCATTCTGTACAAAAACAACACTTTTTTGCCAATGTTAAGTGCAAAATTAACATTTTTTCAGAGAAATAACTCAACGTACTGCACTTTTATGTGACCAATATGATTGTTAACACACTCTTAAGTGTTTCCTAGAAAAGTAATGCGGATTTTGTAAGTATATTATTAGGAACCTATTACAGAGTAAAACAATTCTTCACTGTTTTTATTAAAGAAATCTATAATGCAGTATATTTTATGTTAAAAAAAGATCTGCAACTTTAAAGCTACAGATCTTCTTGTCTAATCTAGTATTTTACTAAAAGGCTATTCTCTTACTTTGTAAGCTTTTCTTGTACAACCTTAAAGTTATCACCATCTTTTACAAATGATAATCTGTTAGTAAATCCTTCAGGTAAGTCCTCTTCATGATGAGAAACAAACAGAATGCTGGTGTTACCGTTTTGCATTACGTAGCTAATAAATGACTTTACTAAAGCTCTTGCGTAACCATCTAGACCCTGTAAAGGCTCATCAAGAATTAGTAGAGGAGGATTCTTAACTAGAGCTCTTACAATCAATAACAGTCTTTGCTGACCGAATGATAATGACTTGAATGAGTCATGCTCTCGATCCTGAAGACCAGCAAGACGCAACCACTTTCTTGCAATTGCAACTTCTTCATCTGAAGGCTGTTTGTAAAGACCAATTGAGTCATAGAATCCTGATAGAACTACGTGTAGAGCAGGACCATTTACTCTGTAATCAAGATGTAGAGCCCCTGATACTACGCCATAGTATTTTTTAATATCCCAAATAGATTCACCGGTACCACGACGATAGCCAAATACGGTAACGTCATTTGCATATACAAGCGGATTATCACCAGTGATCATTGATAGAAGGGTAGACTTACCAGCACCATTAGGACCCATGATATGCCACTGTTCACCTTTCTTAACTTCAAAATCAAGATGATCTAAAACCACACGCTGATACTCAACTGTAACTTTCTTTAAAGAAACAATAGTGTCGCCTTTAATTGGAGGCAGAGCAAACTTAACAGGTGGCTTTGGTAGTGTTACATCAGGAATTGATGCATAGCCTAAGAGTGATTTAGCATCATCGTCTGCTTCAATTTCCTCTCGTGATGCTAGCTTTGAAATTGCACAGTTCTGAATGATACCCATTGAAGTTAAAGACTCAGGAATTTCTGTAGGTCTGTTAACAATTAAAACAGTAGGAGTCTGATACTTAGTGTGTATTTCGTTAATTAGTCTCAATAACTCAGCACGAGTTTCAACATCTAGTGCATCAAATGGTGTATCAAAGATGATTAAATTTGGTTTTGATGCTAGAGCATGGGCTAAAAGTACCTTTCTGCCTTCGCCTCCAGATAACTGTCTAATAGGTTTTTCCATGAGTTTCTCAAGATTTAAACCTTTGATTAAATCAGGAAGCAACTCTGGATCATCATCTTTTAAAATTAAAGCTGGAGTGATACCTATTTCTTCTTCTGGAGTGGTGCAGTCTGAATTTCTCATCTCATAGTCAGCTTCAAATAATTCCATCTGCTTTTCAAATGAGACTAAAACTGGATGATAGTTAGTAGGTGCTACGCCAGACTTTAAAGGTACTTCTCCATTTAAGGCTTTAGCAATAGAAGTCTTACCGCTACCATTACCGCCGATTAGCACAATAAGATCATTAGGGGTAATTGTAAGTGATCCTAAATTAACGGTTCTTTCTTCGTCTAGAGCAAAAACTGCATCTGTAAAGGTAATAGTACGCTGTGTCATATAAGCCTTTTAATAACCTTTTATTACTTAATCTTACTTGATATTTTTATTGATTTAACAAAAAGTGATGAGTGTCATTATAGGACTGTAATTTTAAAAGTGCAACATAAAAAGTAATACGTTGCATTTTTTGCAATATAAGTATGATTGCACTTTTTTCTCACTTGATCCGTTACTAAGCATGAAAAGAGAATGCTTGTGTTATATATCGCATTCTTGAATACTCTCTGACAAAGCATAGAGAATCTCTTTTATGATAAAAATTAAGCTATGTCGCATTATTTAGAAAAAACGAGGGCATTTATTTATTTTTCGTTTTAAAATCAAACTATAAAACGTTGAAAGTTCTTATTTAAGAAAAGTTATTTTTTAAGAAGGAGGTTACTATGACAACCCCTAATAAATTTGCAGTTTTATTAAAACCAACTGAGGAACAGCCTGCTTTAGATCGTGCTGCTCAGTACGCAAGAGTTGATCCATCAATCTCTGTTGTAGCTGTTAGAGTAGTAAATGACTACAAAGAAGAGAATGTAGAGCAGCTCACTCTAAAAGAGAAAGCTAACTTTGAGATGTTGAAGCGTAAGTATGCAAGCATTCAGAACTTTGACTTCAAAGTAGTATTTGATAAGAATGTAGCTGAAGGATTTAATGCTGAATGCAAGAACGACAACTATTCTTTAGCTGTAATTTCAGCTAACAAGAGACATGCTTTAAAAGATCTATTTATCAGCAATGTTGATAGTCAGATCATGCGCAAATGCTCTATTCCTTTACTAGTTGTTCGTGATGCTTCATCAACTGCAACTTTGGGTCAGTCAGTAATTTTAGCAATTGATTTTACTGATGCAGCTCAGGTAGGAAAATTAGATGACTACTTATTTGATGCAGCTTCATCCTTTGCTAAGAGCTTTGATGGTACTGTTCAAATTGCAAACTGCGTAACTCCAAAAAATCCTGGTTTAATGGGAGGTAACCTAAGCCAGTCTAAGATTGTTTCATCAGGTGGTCTTGAGAGCAGAGTTGGAGTTCACTTCAAGCTAGCTGAAGAGTTTGCTTTAAAGCACAATATTCCTCTAGAGAATGTTCATGTAGTTGAAGGTCGAATTGATGAAGAGATCCCAAGACTATGCGAGAAGTTAAATGCACGTATGGTTTGCATGGGCACAACTCCACGTAGCACTTTCTTAGGTTCAATCAATTCATCAGCTGGTGAATTAGTTTTAGAGCAGATCAAAGGCGATATCTTTATTGTTAACTCAGAGAAGTTAGACAAGTAAGATAAGACAGATACTTTTATCTATGCACAACGCTACATGAGCGCGGTTTTAAGCTGTGCTTTTGTAGCGTTCTTTTTCCTTTCTAGAAAGAATGATATACATCATTTCTTTTGTAAATGGTCTGAAATATGCCTTTTCAGATCTTAAATAAAGCTATATTCATGGACTTAAACTCTCTAAGACCTCAGGGGAGATTTTTGTGCAACTTATAGCCAGTGATTGTCTATCTTTTGTCTTTTTCAAATTGTCTACCGCCTGTTAGACTGAGATCAGGTAACTTTTTGAAATTGGTGAGGGTAAGGTTGTACCTTCAGATAATACTATTAAAGAGAAGCTCTCTTTAATAGTTGATGAGAAGTACCTAAAAGTACTTGCAGATTTTATTGAAAAAAAGCTATATCTTTTGATTTGAGCTTATAGAGATTAAGAAAGAGGTTACGATGAAAGTGAATACGAGGATAGATACAAGATGATAGATACAAAAAGAGAAGACAGTTTTTTCTGTCTTCTCCTATGGACGTTTAAATCAAATTAAACGTTGAATAAGAACTCGAATAAGTCACCGTCGTGAACGATGTAGTCCTTACCTTCTGATCTTAACTTACCAGCTTCTTTAGCGCCTGCTTCACCCTTGTACTTGATGAAATCGTCATAAGCGATAGTCTGAGCGCGGATGAAACCTCTTTCAAAGTCAGAGTGAATTTTACCTGCTGCCTGTGGGGCGGTAGCGCCAACTTTAACAGTCCATGCTCTAACTTCCTTAGGTCCTGCTGTAAAGAATGTCTGTAGCCCTAATAACTGGTAGCCTGCGCGAATAACACGGTTCAATCCAGGTTCTTCAAGACCTAAGCTGTCCATGAACTCTTTTCTGTCAGCTTCATCCATGGAAGCTAAGTCTGATTCAATAGCAGCTGATACTGGAACTACAATTGATTTTTCTTCATCTGCTAACTTCTTAACAGCATCAAGATATGGATTATTAGTAAAGCCATCTTCTGATACGTTAGCAATGTACATAACAGGTTTGATGGTCAAGAAATTGAAGTTTCTTAAAGCTGCTCTGTCTGCATCTGTAAAATCTACAGAACGCAACATCTTGCCCTGCTCTAAAGCTGGTTTGCATTTCTCTAGGGCTACAACCTGAGCTAAAGCTTCTTTATCACCACCGGTTCTTGCTCTCTTCTCTAATCTCTGTAATGCCTTATCACAGATATCAAGATCGCTTAGAGCAAGCTCAGTGTTGATAACTTCGATATCTTCAACAGGATCAACCTTACCTGCTACGTGAATAACGTTCTCATCATCAAAGCAGCGAACTACGTGAGCGATAGCATCAGTCTCACGAATGTTCATTAAGAACTGGTTACCTAAACCTTCACCCTTAGAAGCACCTTTTACTAAACCTGCAATATCCACGAACTCCATTGAAGTTGGAACAATCTTAGCTGGCTTTACGATAGCTGCAATTGCGTCCAAACGTGGATCAGGTACTGGAACGATACCGGTATTAGGTTCGATTGTGCAGAAAGGAAAGTTTTCTGCTGCAATTCCTGCTTTAGTTAGTGCATTGAACAAGGTAGATTTACCAACATTAGGCAGACCTACAATACCGCATTTAAAACCCATTTTATTATTCTCCTAGTTAGGCTTGTAACCATTAATCATTGATGTTGCTTTAGAAACTCCGTCTGTAAAGAGCTTGTCTATTGCTAAAAGAGCTTCTTCATAAGCATCATCGATAAGCTTCTTGTCTGTAGCAGAAGGCTTACCTAAAACCCAGTTGATTACCTCATGTGATGGAGGTTTACCGATACCAAGACGTAATCGGTAATAGTTTTGTGAGTTAGATAAATTAGCACTGATGCTGCGAAGTCCATTGTGACCGGCCAAACCACCGCCAAATTTGAACTTCATGTGACCTGCCGGAAGATCAAGATCGTCATGACAAACTAAGATTTCCTCAGGTTTAATCTTGTAGAAATTGCAAAGGGCAGCTACAGAACGACCAGATTCATTCATAAATGTAGTAGGGAATACCAGTCTTACTTCGTGATCTAAGATCATGCCTCTACCTAAAATTCCTGAGAACTTGCCTTCAGGACGCATGTCAATTCTGTATTTATCTGCAAGCTTATATAAAAAATCAACACCGATGTTGTGTCTGGTGTGTTCATATTCAGAACCAGGATTACCTAGACCTACAATCAGTTTGATATTGCACTTGTCGTTAGCCATTTATAACCTTAACATCTTGTTTTTCTTTTGTAGGTAAAGCATCAAACAACACTTTGATGCTTTTATTAAATTTTGTAACTAAAAAGTTAGGCTCAATATCCTTTAAAGGAGCCAGCACGAAAGCTCTGTCCTGCATTCTAGGATGAGGCAGAGTAAGCTTTTTATCATCACTTTTGATATCTCCATAAGCGATGATATCTATATCCAGAGTTCTAGGACCATCTTTGAACAGGCGCACTCTTTTATATTTCTGTTCTAGTGAAGAGAGAAAATCTAACAAAGAGTAAGCATCTATTTGGGTCTCAAGAGATAATGCTAAATTTACAAAATCGTCTTGATCTAAAAAGCCTACAGGTTTGGTCTTATAAAAAGGAGATACCACCACATTTTGAACGCCATCATGCTGTTTAATATCATCAATAGCATGATTTAAGATGTCGATGCTGTCTCCTAGATTAGAACCTAATGATAATAAAACTTTGGTCATTTTAGTTACCGAGGTTCATGGAAGCTCTCCATGCTCTTGCTTTAGCTAGTTGTTCTTTACGCTTAGCACTTAGATTGCTTTCATCCTCAAAGCCTTCTGTAGCTGGATTTTTAGGGCCTTTTTGCTTTTTAGCTTTCTTTTTATTAGAGAACTTCTGCTGATATTTCTGATCTTTTAAAGCCTTTCTCTTAGCAGCAATAGCAGCTGACTTTACATAATAAGGCTGCCAGAAGTTTACACAAGTAGCTAAATAAGGTTCAAATCTTGCTCGCAGTGAGATGAAATCAAAGGCTGCTCTAAAGATAGTTCTGTTTGAAACTTCATCATAATCTTTTAGCTGTTCAATTTGCTGCAGCACAAGTTGCATTCTCCATAATGACTTGATGCTGTCGCTTACAGCCATAGGAATGTCAGTTACTTTATCCTGATTATCAAATACAGAATCTAAAGCCAGCCTTACAATGTCATTGTCTTCCATTGGAGACACCATAGATTCGCTGTAGCGTCTTAGTCTGAAGATATTGTTCTGGAATACTCCCCATAAGATCACTGAATATAAAAAGTGAGGCATATTTCTCTTGTTCTCTGCATATCTTTTATCAGAGCTTGAGAGCGCGTATTCAACAAAGTCGATGTAACTCTTGTTATCTAAGAAGTCACCAGCATCAGGGAACAGAAGTTCAAAAATATTATACTTTCTTAAAATCTTAAAGCTGTTATAGCCATGACCTGTAATAAAGAGTTTGTTAACTTCTTCAAACATACGGGCATTTGAAACTTCAAGTAATAAAGCTGACAGCCTCTTAATCGGATCAGATGTTCTCTTTGAGAGCTTAAAGCCAAGCTTTGCGCTAAATCTTAAAGCTCTGATCATACGAACAGGATCTTCACTGTATCTAGTGTCAGGATCACCGATGATATCGATGATGCCCTTTTGCATATCGTAAAGACCGCCATTGTAGTCATAGATTTCTTTTTTGACAGGATCAAGATATAAAGCGTTAATGGTAAAGTCACGTCTTTGAGCATCCTCAACAATGCTTTTACCGTAAACATTGTCTCTTAAAAGCATGCCAGACTCTGCAGACACTCTTGTTGGATTTACTTTACCTTTTTTAGCTGTAGAGTTACTTCTAAAGGTTGTAACTTCAATAATATTCTGTCCGCTAAAAACAACATGAACAATCTTAAATCTTCTGCCTATAATTCTAGAATTTGAAAAGATCCTGTGAACCTGTTCAGGGGTAGCATCTGTAGATACATCAAAGTCTTTAGGTTTCTTTCCTAATAGAAGATCACGGATACAGCCACCTACTAAATAGGCTTTAAACTTATGCTTTTGAAGGGTAGAGACAACCTGAACTGCTGCTTTTGATAGAGATGATAAATCAAGCCCCAGTTCACTTGCTGATACTATGTTTTGAGCAAAGCCTTTTTTCTTGGCGTTTGTTTTGAATTTTTTTAGACTTTCTGTATTAAGTCCTTGCAATGGTGCAGTAATTTTTCTTACTCCAAATTTACTCTTTTAAAACGTGCGCATTATACCATTTTTAAGGCGGTCTTGCAGACAGGTGTTTTTCATTGTTGAGTACTTAATTTATGCTATGAGATGTAGCATTTAAAACTTAAGATTTGATTTAATCAAACCTTCAATACAGACAAACAAAGCAAAATAAAATGCAGTAATCTTGGGGCTTAGATATGCAATTTTCCTCATTTAGAACAGAGACACTTTCATTTCGAAGTTTGTTTGGCAATGGACTGTTTTATACAGTTCCAACTTTTCAATCTGATTACAACTGTTCTTTAAAAGTGTTAGATGAGCTGTGGGCAGATGTAATATCTGCTGTTGATTCTGATGAAAAGTATTATCAAGGAATTGTGCTACTAAAAGAACATGATAGCAGGAACATTGAAGTTTTGCTCGATCAACAAAAATTAACAGCTTTAACTTTGCTGGTACTCTCTGTAATACAAAATCTAAAAAGTCTTGTAGATGATCAAGAAGATGCTGAACAGAATTTAGTTCGCATCAATCAAATTTGGCATTCATTTATAAGCAATCTAGATCCTGTAACCCTAAAAGAACGTTATAAGCTTAGTTTGAACAAGCATGATAATGATTATTGTTTTTAACAAGCTTGTATATCCTCTAAAAGAACAGAAGAATCTTAAAAAAGATGACAACAAGTTGTATAAATCCTTCTTGTGGTTTGATAATAAAGTTAGTGTTCTATTACAGGGAGTAAACTCTGATAAAGGTCAGTTTTTGGCAAGTTTTGTTGAGAGCTTAAGCGACAGTTTGTTCTTTACAGTAATAACCATAAACGATGACAATGAAGCCTACAAAGTTTTAGGTACTTTAAATACAAGTCATTCAACTAATGCAGTAATTGATCTTTTGAAAAACTATCTTCTGTCAGAGGTAGATGCTCAATGCACGGACTTAAATGAGGTGGCTGTTTTAGAAAAGAAATGGGATTTCATGGTAAATCGTTTACATGATAGCAAGTTCCTTGATTATGTAAGAGATTACTGGAACAGCAAGTACAACTATATAAGAGCTTCAGAGTTTTTAACTACAGTAAAAAAAGAGGTTGTAAACAGTTCTGTTATTGCTACTTTTATTGATGGATTGACCTATGAGCTTGATAATTACCTTGATTTGATTCATCCACATGAATCTAGTTATGACGAAAGAAACAAATCTAACTTGAACATCCTGAAAAAGTTAAAAGTAAGTCAAGCTTATGCCTTATTACTGTGTGCAAAAAGAAAACTATCAGCTAATGATTTTTCTAAATTGCTAACACAGATAGTGAGTGTTTCTTTTAGATTTGAGTCGTTTTGTTTGGACTCTCTTTTGGATTTTGAAAAAGACTGCGGTTTTATCGTGTCCAAATTAAATTCAGGAAAACAGTATAAAATCGAAGATGCTATCTACTATCTACGTCAAAAATACAAAGTAAACTCTAGCTTATAGCCAGAAGGTCTTAAAAACATTTTGACAGACAAAAGCATGGATAGATAAGAGTTTTGATGGATAATGTAGGAACAGTTGTAAAAAAGATTATTTTGTCATTAACAAAGGCATCTTGCTGATAGCAAAAACATCAAAGCGGTCAACAGCCATTGCAAGGATCTTGTAAACAGTCATATTTTCGTTTAGAGCGTCTGTTTTTTGATTTAGAAATTTAAGTCCCGTAATTAACAATCTTTGAGGACTAGCTAAATCAAGTACAGCGGGAGAATGGTTCTGTTTGGAGAGCTTTCTTTTGCTATCCTGCATAATCAAAGGTAAGTGCAGATAACGTGGTGCTTCTTTATCAAAGCTTTTATAAAGTGAGATTTGAGATGGCGTGATATCAATTAAATCAGCACCTCTTACAATCTCAGTTACGCCTTCTAGGATGTCATCAACAACGCAACCTAAATTGTAAGATATTACTTTGTCTGCCCTAATTAAAGTAAGTTCATTGTTTGTATAGTCAGTATGTACTTTGCCTAAAAGCACATCTTCAAAGGTGTTATTACAAACGTCTTTTACCTCATAGTTTAAGGCGTAATTAGTGTTCTCTGTTTGCTGTAAATGTAAGTTCTTACAATGACAAGGTGCTATCTTTTTCATAGCCCTTGTACAGTGACAGTAATAAGCTTCACCTTTGTCTATGAGCTCTATTGCTTTTTCAAGATACACATCGGTGTGTTCTGATTGAATATATGGAACACCATCATATTCAAAGCCTAAAGTATGAAGCTCATTGATAATCAGATTGGTGTATTCTTTTTTACATCTGTAAAAATCAAGATCTTCGATTCGCAAAAGAATACGTCCGTTTTCATGACGCGCTCTAAGATAAGAACCTAAGGCTGCAACTAGAGAGCCAAAATGAAGTCTTCCTGAAGGTGATGGTGCAAAACGACCTATGTACATAGTTGGCAAAAAAACAGGCGACATATAGTCACCTGCTTTTCTTTGAATTATAGATTAGCCTTGAAGTTGTTTTTCTTTGATTTCTGCTAATGACTTGCAGTCAACGCATAAATCAGCAGTTGGTCTTGCTTCTAGACGTTTGATACCAATCTCGGTACCGCACTGTTCGCAGTAACCGAACTCATCATTATCAATCTTTGATAAAGTCTTTTCGATCTTCTTGATTAACTTACGTTCACGATCACGAGCACGTAACTCAAGAGCAAACTCTTCCTCCTGTGATGCTCTATCTAGAGGATCTGGGAAATTTGCAGCCTCGCTCTTCATATGACCTACGGTACGATCTACTTCATTGCGTAGCTGATCGCGCCATGCAGTCAGGATCTTTTTGAAATGAGCCTTCTGCTTCTCGTTCATATACTCTTCGCCAGGTTGTTCTTGGTAAGGTTCAACACCAGCGATTGCTAAAGGGCCCATAGAGTCGATTGCAGTAGCAGTCTTTTCATTGTCAGCCATATTCTTCTTCCTTAACTTAATTACTGTCCAAAAATACAGTGTATGTATTAAGTATCATTTGTTTAAATAAAAGAACCAAATTTTTAGGTTCTCTTTGAGTGAGCAATTATGCTTTATTATTTACTATCTATCAAGGATAGATATTGATTATTTGACGCATGATCTAAAAACACAGATAAAATCCACAATTTCATTGATGTATGTTTCGTTTTTGCTAAATATATTTTGCTTTTATCTTCTCTTAACCTTGATAAGTTCTACTTTGTATAATTAAGTTTTCACATTACCCATATTTAAAGCGTTCTAAATCATGTTCATTTGCTATAATACAGCGTAAATTTTTGAAGAAAGAATGAAATGAATAACAATAATAGTGACGATTTTTTAAAGGGCTTTAGCGCTGTAGACTCTGAAGACCGTATTGACAGAATAGATCCTACAAAAGAAGATCCAAATCGACCAGAACCTACCTTTGGTGATCGCGGTATCTCAAATAACCTTGATAATGATGAAGGCTTTACGGATCCTTCATTTGGTCAGAGTAATTACACTGAGAATAACTATTCTCAAAATAATTTCTCAGATAATTCATATAAAGAAAATTCTTTCAATCAATCAAGAAATGATTCAAATGAGCACGTAAATGCTAAGGATAATAGCGAAAAAACAGATAATAAGGATAACAAGCCTAAAAGAGCTAGAAGCATTAAAAAGAAGTTTATCTATTTTTGCTTAAAGGTAGGCGTTGTTGGCGTTGTAATCTTAGCCCTGCTCTTTGTCTACTTTGACTCTGTAGTTCTATCAAAATTTGGAGTTGATGATAAATGGGTTCTACCTGCTGTAGTCTACTCACGACCACTAGAGCTGTATCCAGATCAGAAACTGTCTTTAAAACAGATGGAGTATGAGCTAAAGCTCTTAAAATACAGAAAAGTAAATAATCCTCAAAAGCCTGGTGAGTATGCTTCTAATCCGAAGACTGGCCGTGTAGTTATTCTGCGCAGACCTTTTGAATTTCCTGATGGCGCTGAAAACAAGGTATCTTTATTGGTAACCTTTAACGGTCAGAGAGTAGCTCAGATCATCAATGCTGACTCTCATGAGGAATTAGGTTATGTGAGAATGGATCCTGTACTTTTAGACAGAATCAACCGTATAGATCCTAAAGAAGACAGAATCTTTATTCAGTTATCAGAAGTACCAGAAGCTCTAGTTACAACTTTATTGGAAATTGAGGATCGTTCTTTCAGAACCAATATTGGTGTTAACTTCTTTGCTATTGCCAGAGCCTTTGTAAAGAACGCTATCGCTCACTCTGTTGTTGAAGGCGGTTCTACAATTACTCAGCAGCTAGTTAAAAACTATTTTCTAAATTCTCAAAAGAGTTATACACGTAAGATCAAAGAGATCATCATGGCTCTTATCATGAACCATAGATACACTAAAGATCAGATCTTAGAAGCTTACATGAACGAAATTTACTTAGGTCAAAATGGACCTGCTGGTATCTACGGTTTTGGTCTTGCTTCATATTTCTATTTTGGTGTACCAATCTCTGAGTTAACTCAGGATCAGATGGCTTTACTTGTAGGTATTATTAAAGGCCCTTCTTATTATGACCCATGGAGACATCCTGATCAGGCCTTAGAAAGACGTAATACCGTATTAGCTGTTTTAAGAAATAGAGGTGTCATCAACGATACCGAGTTTGAACAGTATTCAGCTAGACCTTTAGGTGTAATTAAGCGTGGTTCAATGAATTATTCTAAGACACCAGCTTTTATGGGCGTGTTAAAGAAAGAGATTTCTTCAAAGTTCGGTCCTGATTTTCTATCAGGTAATGGTATTAAGATCTTTACAAGTCTTGATCCTCAGGCTCAGCAGTCAGCTGAAGATGCAGTCCAGAATGAGTTAAACTCCATTGAAAAAGAAACAGGTCTTCGTGGAATGGAGGCTGCAATGGTGGTAAGTTCTTGGCGTACAGCTGAAGTGTCTGCTGTGGTTGGCAGTAGAACACCACAGTATGCTGGCTTTAACCGTGTGATGGAAGGTAAGCGTCAGGTAGGTTCCATCATTAAGCCTTTTGTATATTTAACAGCTTTCCATAACGGTATTCATACCGGTACACTGGTTAATGATGTTCCTATTACCGTAAAATTAGCTGACGGTAAATTATGGCAGCCTCACAATGATGACAAAAAGTACCATGGCAGAATTCCTACTTATGTAGCTATGGCTCGTTCTATGAACGTACCTACAGTTAAGATTGGTATGAGAGTAGGTTTAAACCATGTAAGAGATACCTTGATGAACGTGGGCATTGAGAAGAGCAGAATTCCATTCTATCCATCAATGCTGTTAGGTACCATTGAACTAACCCCATTTGAGGTAACTCAGATTTATACCAGCTTAGCGACAGACGGTAGTTATAAAGACTTAACTACACTGCGCACTGTGGTAAAAGATGGCAAGATTGTATATGAGCGCGCTAATTCCAAAGTGAAGCCAACTCTTGATCCTAGAGATTCGTATCTAACAATGTATGTGATGACTGAAGCTACTAAAATCGGTACAGGTCGCAGAATTGGCAGATTATTCCCTAATGTCAACATTGCAACCAAGACCGGTACAACAAATGACAGTCGTGACACATGGTCTGTAGGTATTGATTCTGATCAGGTGGTTGCAACCTGGGTAGGCTTTGATAACAACAAATCAACAGGTCTGTTCGGTTCATCTGGTGCGATGAGAGTTTATGGCAGATTCCTACAAGAGCGAGGAGTTAACTCACTTGAGTTAAAGAAACCTGAAGGTATTAAGTTTGTAAACTTCAATAAATCTGGCAACATCGTAGCTGATACCTGCATGATGCCAGGCTTGAACTTATTGCCTGTAAGAGTAGATAAGGTAATGTACGTTGATCAGAACTGTACTATTGTTGCAGATCCTGAGCCTGTACCAGTACCATATGTTTCAAATGATTAACTTATAAGCTGACTGTTTTTTAGTTAACACAAAAGAAGGCTGATACATAAGTACCAGCCTTCTTTTTAAGTAGTTGAAATTGTCTTTTCTACTTTAGACAACTAAATTAGGCTTTAGTATTGATGGCTTTGGTTCCATCAGCTCTAACGTAGCTCTCTGGTGTTTTGCCCTGCAGAAGATAGCTGAAAGCTAAAATTTCGGCGATAATTTGGAACAGTTGCTCTGGAACCTGTTCACCTTCCTTTAAAGCTTTAAGCTCATTTAATAAAACAGGATCTTTGTGAACATAAACACCTAGTTCTTTTGCCATATCAATAATGGCTTGAGCTCTGGATTCATAGCCTAGAGCGCTTACAAAAGGAGACTTTTTCTCTTCGTTATAAGAAATGGCAACAGCAGCTGATGCTTTCTCATAGCTGGCTTTAAAAGACAGATCTTCATCTGTAGCTTTGATAGAGATGTTATCTTTATCGTCTATATTTTGATCTTCAGTCTCTAGTTCTTTGCTACTTTCAGTATCGACAACAGTAGCATCTAATGCTTCTTCATTAGTAGCTTTTTCGTTATCTATATTTTTATCATCAGTATTTTGCATAGTTCACCTAGATATCTACAGAGAAAGTTGAACCGTCTTTTTTAGTTCTTACTTCAACTACAGGACGATCATTCTTTTCTCTAATATGAACTTTACCCATACGAGCTGTTGCATTACGGGTGGTAATTCCAAGATCCTGTAACTTCTCTTTTAGAGTTGGCAGAGCTTCTTGGACTTTTTGCAGACCATTAAAGGTACTTGCTACAACTGAGAGTTTTAGCTCTGGTAATTTAGCTTCAGCCTTGATTTCAATTGGACCTAAATTTTCAAGATCGAAGACAAAGTTCAAATGCCAGGCTTTTTTACCATCCTCTTCGATTACAGGGCGGACGTTAAAGCCACCTTCTCGCCCACCATCATAAGTTGGAGGTAACGGAATATACTGGAATAATAATGGCAGATTTTCTTTGCTTGGATTTTGATACCTTACAATCTGATCTAAGGTTTCATCTAATAAAGATGGAATGTTATTCTTACCTTTTGCATCAATGCTTGCTTTCATCTCATCTAAGGTCTCATCAAAACTGTCTTCCATGAGGTCAACATCTTTCTTTAAGAACTTATCTACAGATTTACCTAATTGAGCAAATCTAATTGATAAAAGCATGAAAGCCCATTGATGAAGAGCTAAAGCTTGTGGTGAAGTAGGGGACATAGGTCCTGAGGTAAAGTTCAACCAGTTAGCTACAGAAGGTAAGTCATCGATAGGATTTTCCAACTTGTCTAAATAATTCTTAGCTTCTTCTCTTAGAGCATCAGGCAGAGCTGTATTGTTTACCTGTACCTTTAAGCTGTACATGAGACTGTCTAAAGGAGATCCTTTAGACATAAGCGCCATTAAATTTGGTGCAGTAGCTACAGGTGTGTTTACGCTTTCAGCTACATTTTTAGGTGATTCAACTGTTTTTTTACCAAAAATTGAAGCAATTTTTGAGAAAAAGCCTGGTTTTTCTTTTACATCAGAGACATTGTCGACAACACTCTTTTCTGGAATAGGTTCACTTTGTCCTTGAGTAATCGCAGCAGCTCCGGGGGTCTTTTCAGGGATCTTAGTGATAGTGAGTGTTGACTCATCAGAGTTTCCCTTTGCACTATCTGTAAGTTTCTTTTCTAAATTTAAGTCTTGCTTTACATCTGAAGGTACAACTTGATCTTCTAATTCCATTGAAGGAACAGTAGAAGCTAAGATTTTGCTTTCAACTGACTTATTCTTTGTTGTAGCATCAGCACTTTGTAAATTGTTCTTAGATCCATTAGTTACACTTAAGCTATCATCAGGAAAGGTATCAACTTCTGAACCTTCTTTTGCATTTAAACCGGCTAGAACAGAAGGTCTGTTTTTTACCGCACTTTGCAAGTCTGAGTTTTCTAATTTTCCTTCATTTGATTTGAAGATATCATCTTCATCTTGAAGAATAGAATTATCAGGTGTTGCCTTATTTAAAATAGTTTCACTCTGTGCTTTAGACAGCTCTAATGCGCTATTAGCAAGAGCCTTTTCTTCTGGTGTGATTACTTTAGAACTGTCAGAAGCAGCATTATCCTTTGGAATTGTAAAAGTAGTTTCAATCTCTATTGGGCTGTCATCAGTAATAGTAGTGTCATTAGCTACAACAGGAGAAACAAGGACATTACTTAGGGGATCTCCTGAATTGTTTCCTGTAACAGGTTGTTCTGATGTTTCTTCTGTAACCCCAGTAGATGCAACACTGCTGTTTTGTGTGTTAGAAATCTGATTAGGATCTAGGATATCATCACTGTCATTATCTGAATCTACAGATGCCTTAGTGTCTGATGCTATTTTTTCATTATCTTTAGCTACAGCATTGTTATCACCAGTTTCAAACTCTTCACTTTCAGTGTTTGCTACAGGCTCTTTTAGATTTGATGCCTTATCCTTAAGGTTATTTTGGTCAGTAAGTACCTCATCAGATGCAATATTATCTTCGTTGGTTAAAACATTCTTTTCATCAACTGCAACATCATAAGTCTCATTTTCAGTGTCTGCGTTGGCGTCATTATCGTTTGCAGTACTGTTCTCGATAGCTTTTTGCTCTGTGGTTATTGACTTTGAAACAGTATTTGTGCTGTCTGCTTTCCCAACAGTTTTGACGCCATCAGTTACCTTCTTGTTTTCAAAAGAAACTACATCATCTTTTGCTGTTTCTTCATGAACATCCTGTGCCTGTGATTTTAAGAACTCTTCTTTTAAAGCTTCAGCTTTCTGTTCTGTATTTACAGAATTAAGATCGCTCTTTGTATTTACTTCATTTGAACCGTTTGCATAGTCAGCAACACCATCAGGGATCTTTACTGATAGAGTAGGCCCCATGTTGTATGAACCGAAATCAGCAACAGCTGAACCTTTAAATGACATATTAAAGGTCTGATGCTTTTCATAAGCATTCTGCCTTAAGTTATTTTTAGCAAGAGGACTGCCTTCAAGAGCTTCTTTCAATGCCTGTTTTACAGCTTCTTTAGCTGAACTTTGAGCATTCTCATTTTGAGTCTTAGCATTCTCTTCTAATACGGCTTTAGCAGCTAATGTTGCAGCTTCTTTTGCACTAGTCTGAGTTTGCTCTAATTGGGCTTTTACGCTCTCTTTAAGATCTTTTACAGCCTGAGTGGTAGCTTCTTTAGCCTGGCTTTGACTTTCTTCAAATTTAGCTAAAGCTTCTTTTACAGCCTGTTCAGCTACACTCTTTGAGTTGTTCTCATTATCAGTAAGCTTTGATAAGACACTCTCTTTTAAGGCATTCACAGCCTCGGTTGCGGCATCACGAGCAGAGTTCTGACTTGCCTCAAGCTGAGTTTTAGAACTTTGTTCTAAAGCTTCTCTTACAGCTTGCGCTGCAATTTCTTTAGTGGAGTTCTGTGTTGCTTCTAATTTTGAGAAGACACTTTCCTTTAAGGAATTAACAGCTTCTGCTACAGCCTGTTTTGCAGAGTTTTGGCTAGCCTCAAGCTGAGCTTTAGAGCTTTGCTCTAATGCTTCTTTTACAGCTTGAGCTGCAACTTCTTTAGTTGTATTCTGATTAGCTTCAAACTTAGATAAAACACTCTCTTTTAAAGCATTTACAGCTTCTGTTGCTGCTAATTTTGCAGCATTCTGATTAGCTTCAATTTGAGATTTTACCGTTTCCTGTAGAGCTTCTTTTACAGCATCCATAGCTAGCTTTTTGATTTCTTCTGCTGAAAGCACAGGTTCTGCCTTTGCTTGTGCTTTAGCATTTTGATCCTGTAAATTACTGTTATTAGCAATTCTCTCATCAATAGCTCTATCTACCTGAGCTATTCTTTGCTTTGTAAGTTCTATGTCTGAAACAGAGTCATTTGTGTTGTAATTTGGCCTTTGAGCAGGATCTGGTAACTTGCCTTCACTTGCTAACCGCATTCTCTCTTCTCTAAACTGCTGCTGCAGTTTAGCTGCACGGGCAGAAAGCTCTGAAAGTGAGAGTTTTGAGGCTTCAACGGTCTTTTCATAAGCATTATTAGTAGCTACAGATGGAGAATCTGCTTTTGCACTTACAGGCTTTTCAAGAGAAATTTCATCTTTTGAGCTTAAAAGGTTACTCTTTCTTGCTGTAAGGGCTGCTTTGGCAATCAGATCATGAATTCTCTTAGCTGTTTCTTTTGAAACATCATCTTTAAAATTTTCATTTACATCCTCAACTTTCTTGTTCTGTTTGAAGATATCAAGATAAGTTGAGTCATCAGGAAACTCGTCTAGAGCCTGACGCAGATAACGGGTCATGATCTGAGGAGTTGTAGAACCAGGTTTTGGTCTTACTATTTCTTGATGTTCTGGTTTTAGTGTAGCTAATACCTCAGGCTGATTGCTTTTTACATATGCAATAGAGGCTGCAAGTACCTCTGAAGTAGCCTGTTTTGAACGTAATGACAGTTCTTCAGTTGGTGCAAATACCTGTCGTATTGCTAAATCTCTTTGTAAACCAGCTCCCATATTTTCGTAATCAGTAAGGTTTACAACACTTTGACAGATAAATTTTCCAAGATTTTGACCTGCAACAGTACCCTCTGATAGAACTTTAGGCAGATTCTTTAAATCAGATTCTAAAACAGAAGCTGCATCACGGGAGCGAACCATCTCTTTTTGAGAGGATAAATCTGATGCGACTTTTTCTTGCAGATTAGGATCTCTGTTGATCACTTGTACAGTAAGTTTTCTGTAATGCCCCATCATGGCAGAATCCTCGTTATAGGATTCTTTTGCAATAGATGAGCTATCCTTAACAAATGAGTTTAGGCTTGAATTTAATTGATTAAATGTCCTTGCCTGAGACTCTGCTAAAAGACCTTTGTGTTTTGAAATCACACTTACATATTTAGCAGTGGCATTAGCATTTATCTGGGCTTTTGCTGTCCCAGATTGTGTTTCTGACTCTGTCCTATTTAGATCTGTATTGGACTTATCGACAGAAGTCTTTAAATCAACGTCTATAGTATCCATGGAAGCTTACTGATTATTTAGATATACGTATACACGTATATCATAACAAAATACTAAACTTGATACGCAGATCTTTGACGCATTTGTGAAATTATCTTGAAACATCTATGAGTTAACACCGGAAAAAAGAACTTTCATGTTGTAAAATATAAGTATGTATGTGAGGTCTTTATGATTAAAAATTTTCTATGCACAGCACTAATTTCTTTTGCTCTTTTATCAGAAGCTAGCGCATCTCATTCAAATTACAGCCCAATGGCTCCGCGTCAGATATCTGTAAAAGCAAGTCATGCTGATTATAGCTATGGCTTGTCTGTATTACCTGGAAATTCAGTTGACTCTATTGAATATATCAACAAAAATGCGTTCTGGAAATTAAATTACGTAGTTTTAGATAGATATCTGTTAAGACCTGTTGCACACGGCTATTCAAAATTACCTGATTTTGCAAAATCATCAGTACATAATTTTTTTTCTAATCTTTCAGATCTTAACAACACTGTTAACAATGTTTTAGTGGGAGAGCCTGTAAGCTCAGCTGTTTCACTAGGGCGTTTTACCATTAACTCAACTGTGGGCTTGCTCGGCTTAATTGATGTTGCAAAGCACATGGAATTAGAACAGAAATCTATGAGCATGAATACGGTTATGGGTAAAGCAGGAGTTGATCAGGGTGCATATATCATGGTACCAGCTTACGGACCTACAACAGAGAGGAGTATTCACGCTTCAGCAGTAGACAACTGGCCTTATTATCTTGTAACTCCTTGGACCTCAATTGCATGTACCGTAATCAACGGTATTGATGCAAGAGCTTCTTTAATTCCTCAAGAAGAGGCAATTGATAAGGCTGTTGATCCTTATGCTCAGTTGCGTCAGGTCTATCTGATGTACCAAGAGGGTAGAGTAAATCCAAATGCCTCAATGGAAAACAAAGAGGATAAAGACGTTGATAACTATTTAGATGAGATTGATGACTAATGAGTGCTGTTGATTTAGAAAACGTAAGATCGCAAATTGATGCTACAGATAAAGAGTTAATCAGTCTTTTAAAACGTCGTCAGAATTTGGTTATAAAGGCAGCTTCTTGTAAAAAGGATCTTGGTGTAAGTGCATACTCACATGAAAGAGAAGCTTTTGTAATTGATAACTGTGAAAAGTTAGCAAGAGAATATGACCTTCCAAAAGGACTCTTATCTGACATTATGAAAAGAGTTTTAAGAGAGTCATACAAATTGTGTTCAAATACAGACTTTAATTATCCTCGTTGCTTAAAGACTGATGGGGATGTTGTTATCGTCGGCGGTAACGGTGGCATGGGCCGAATTTTTTCAGATTATTTTGAAAAGTCAGGTTACAAAGTCTTTTCATTTGGTCATCGCGGCTGGGATAAAGCTCCTGAATACCTAAAAAATGCCAAGATTGTAATTGTTTCAGTGCCAATTGATATCACAATAGATATCATCAAACAGTTATCTCCAATGTTAAGAGAAGATCAGATCTTATGTGATTTCACCTCAGTGAAGGCTCCAATTGTCGAAGCTATGATGAAATATCACAAAGGTCCTGTATTAGGTCTTCATCCTATGTTCGGTCCTGATGTGAAGAGTCTTGTAAAGCAAGTTGTAGTTACAGTGCCTGAAAGAGATGAAAAAGCATCTGAATTTTTAGTTGAGCAGTTACGTATTTGGGGTGCTAATATCTGCAGATGTTCAGCTAAAGAACATGATAGAGCTATGAGTATTATTCAGGCACTACGCCACTTTAGTACTTATGGTTATGGTAATTTCTTAAGTGAAATTGCACCAAATTTAGAGAAATTAAAAGATCTCTCAAGTCCTATCTATCGCTTGGAGCTGATGATGGTAGGTCGTCTTTTTGCTCAAGATCCTCGTTTGTATGCTGACATCATCATGTCATCAAAGCAGAATTACGATTTAATCGAGAATTTTGTAAACAGCCTGCAAGAACAGTTAAAGGTTATCAAAGAGGTTGATGTTGATACCTTTACCGAGAGATTCTTAAATGTAAGAAAGTACTTTGGAGATTTTTCTGAAGAAGCTCTAAAAGAAAGTGGTAGTATCCTTGCAAAACTTCAGGATGAAAGATAGTTATGCGTAAGCCTGTAAAGATCTTAGCTTTCATCTTTGGTTTTATTTTATGTGTTCTGGTAGCTTTAGCTTTTGTTGCAAGTTATATCTTTGATAGTAAGTTCAATGATGCTTTAAGACTAGTAAATTCAAGACAGTCTTATGCCAGAATTGTCTACACTCCAGTATCAAGTTCTTTGCTCTCTAAAAAGGGCAAAGTATCAGTTACTGTCCCTGATTCTCCTGTAGGAGAACTAAGAGCTACCTTTGCTGTTGACATTAATTTCTCAGTGTCATCATTTACAGTTAGATTCCATAAGGAAAATTATGACGGTAACATTGATGAATTACTCTCATCAATTGGTTTACCTGTAATTGATATGACTGGTGAAGTTAACTTCTATCCTTGGCGGTTAAAGGGAGATGCTAACTTAAGAACCACTGCTTTTGACTTAAATTTAGAAGACGGTCGCTGTCGTATAGGTGACACTGTAACTACAGTTTCTGGCAGAAGTTTAAATTCTATAGACGCTTTGTTTTCATTTTCAGGTATCAACTGTCGAGGTCGCGACATCTATTCCGGTCGTGAAGCTTATAACTTAGTTTTTCAGAATTTAAAGACTAAGGCAAAACCAAAATTTAACCTCTCAACTAAGAAGCTTGCATTAGACTCATTTGCTATTACTTTTGATGAGCTGTCAGCTGATGCTTCTACTTTATATTTAATCGGTTTTAAGCCTGATGACAATGTTAAAGATAAAACTTTAAGAGATAGTTTCTCTGTAAAGAACTTTAAGGTTGATGTGTCATTTGATAATGAAGATGAGAACTTCCAAAAAGTAAGTTCAAAGGGATCTATGGATGCCTACTTTGCTTTCCCAAGAATTAAAGAAGGTCAAACCGTTCCTTTCTATGATTTATCTCGATTAAGTTATGAGAGCTCTTTAGACAGTATCAATCTCATGAATCTGCTTAAGACCATTAAACATGCAGATGATCCCATGCAAAGCTTAATCTTGAATATATCAAAGCCTGTAAAAGTAAATGTTGATAACTTCTCATTTATACACAATGGCAAAGAAACCAAGTTCCAAGTTCAAAGTTCAGTCTCATTTAATTCATTAAATAAAAAGCCAGAGAATGTTTACTTAAAACTGTTTGCTAAGTCTCCTGTAGATTTTGTGGATGAGTGGGTAGATTCACAGTACAAAGTAGGTCTTGAAGATTATTTAAGAACAGGTGCAATTTCATCAGACGGCAGCAACTACTCAACTGTACTTGAATTAAATGGTAATAAAATTACCTTAAATGGCGTAGATATCAACTCTGATATAAAGTCAGATGAGAGTGACGAAAAGTCAGTGAAGAAAGATTTAACAATTGATTTAGATTCACTTTAATGAAGTGTGTTAAATTCAAGTATTGTTAACGTAAATTAGCTTTTCATATCTAAGTTACAGATAAGAAAACTACTGTAATCTCTTAAATGAATAGAGGAAACAGAAAAATGAGATTAGTTCTTTATATTGCAATGCAAATTGCTGTTTTACTGCTTGTAAGCATCGTAGGTTCAATCCTGCTTAATATTTTTGGTATTCAGATTGATAACCAAAGCTATGCATCTTTACTAGTAATGTGCGCAATCTTTGGCTGTGTAGGCTCGGTAATTTCACTATTCTTATCTAAAACTATGTGCAAAAGAGCTTATGGAGTACAGGTAATTACTACACCCAGAAATCAGCAGGAAGCTTTTTTATTAAGTACTGTAAGGATGCTTACTCAAAAAGATGGATTAGCTATGCCAGAGGTTGGTATCTATAATTCACCTGATCCTAATGCCTTTGCAACAGGTGCTTCAAAAGATGCTGCATTAGTTGCAGTATCCACAGGCTTATTAAATTCTATGAGCCAATCAGAAGTAACTGGTGTTTTAGGTCATGAAATTTCCCATATCAAAAATGGTGATATGGTAACCATGGCTTTATTACAGGGCGTGTTAAATACCTTTGTTTATTTCTTTTCTTATGTAGCAGCATTTGCAATTGTTAATGCAACTAGGGGAAATAATTCAGATAATCGTAATGTTTCTTTTGGTTCATCTATGATGTTCTATACCATTAACTCAATTATGCAAATGGTCTTTGGATTATTAGCAACTATGATCTTAATGTGGTTCTCAAGATTCAGAGAGTATAGGGCTGATGCAGGCTCTGCAATGCTTAATGGCAAGGAATGTATGATTGGAGCTCTTGAGGCATTAAAACGAGGAATTCAGCCTAAAGAGCAAAAAGATCAGAGTTATATGCAGGCTTTGTGCATCAATGGACCAGTAACTGTATCTGAGCTATTTATGTCCCATCCTCCATTAGAGAAGAGAATTGCAGCATTACGCTCAATGTAGTTTGTAAGCAAGATCCATAAATTCTCTTTATAGCAGTAGTAATACTGAATAAATTACACTAAACTCCGATAACTAAAATACGTCATCGGAGTTTTTTATAGGTGAAATATGTATAAGAATAAGAAAATGCCTGTTATTGTGGCTGAGCTGTCTGGAAACCATAATGGTTCATTAAACAGAGCCATAGAACTTATGGAATTAGCTCACGAATGTGGAGCTGATGCGGTCAAAATACAAACTTATACTGAGGATTCGCTTACATTAGATTCAGACAGACCAGAGTTTAAGCTAGAAGGCGGTTTATGGGGAGGACAGACCTATTATGAACTCTATAAAAAAGCAAAAACTCCACGCGAATGGATGAAACCACTTTTTAATCATGCAAAGGCTCATGGAATTTTTTTATTCAGCTCCCCATTTTCATATGAAGATGTTGACTGCCTAGAAGAAGCAGGATGTCCAGTCTATAAAATTGCTTCATATGAATTAAACGATATAGGCTTAATTGATTATTGTGCTTCTAAAGGTAAACCTATAGTGATGTCAACAGGTCTTGCTACCTTAGAGGAAATTGACAGAGCAGTTGATGTAGTAAGAAAAAGAGGCATTGAGGATCTTACTTTGCTTCACTGTGAAAGTAGATATCCTGCTGATCCTGAAAAGTTTAATTTAAACTCAATTCCTTATTTAAAAGAGAGATATCAATGCAGAAGTGGTTTATCTAACCATGCGATTGGTGATGAGCTAGATATAGCAGCTACAGCTCTAGGTGCTGATATGATTGAAAAACACTTCACAGATGATAAGAAAAACGGCGGTGTAGACAGTGCCTTTTCAATGGAGAAAAATGATCTTATAAAGCTGGTAAAAGACTGCAAGATGGTTGCTAAGTCTTTAGGAGTTAAAGGAATACACCTTCAGGATGATGAATATCCAATGAGAGCAGGAAGACGTTCAATTTATCTTGTACAAGAGCTTAAGAAAGGGGAGATCCTTTCAAAAGAGCATGTACGTTCTGTAAGACCTGCTTTAGGATTGGAACCTTACTTGTTAAATGAGGTCTTAGGCAAGAAAGCTAAATTCGATCTAAAAGAAAAGACTCCTTTGAAACAAGATGATTTTGAGTAGATAACATTTAAAACTAAAGCGCCAATAGGCGCATTTTTGGATTTACACCAAAAAAAAATGCCCCAATTATGGGGCATTTTTTAGAAATTATCTAGCAAAAATTATTTGCCTGACTCTTCCATTGACTTGATTAACTCAAGAACCTTGTTTGAGTAACCGATTTCGTTATCGTACCAAGATACTAACTTAACGAACTTATCAGTTAAAGCAATACCAGCCTTCTCATCGAAGATTGAGGTGTGGGTGTTGCCTAAGAAGTCTGAAGATACAACAGCTTCGTCGGTGTAATCCATAATGCCCTTCATAGGACCTGCAACTGCATTCTTGATAGCAGCACAGATATCAGCATATGTAGCACCCTTCTTTAAGGTACAGGTTAAGTCAACAACTGAAACGTCTAGTGTTGGAACACGGATTGACATACCAGTTAACTTACCGTTTAATGAAGGGATAACCTTACCAACTGCCTTTGCAGCACCAGTTGATGAAGGAATGATGTTGCCAGCAGCACCACGGCCACCACGCCAATCCTTCATTGAAGGACCGTCAACAGTACGCTGAGTAGCAGTTGTTGAGTGAACAGTAGTCATTAAGCCCTGCTCTAAACCGAACTCATCGTTGATAACCTTAGCTAAAGGAGCTAAGCAGTTTGTTGTGCATGATGCGTTAGAAACGATATCCTGACCAGCATAAGTGTCGTTGTTAACGCCCATTACGAACATTGGGGTTGAATCCTTTGAAGGAGCTGACATAACAACGCGACGTGCACCAGCCTGGATGTGCTTACGTGCTAACTCGTCTGTTAAGAAGAAACCAGTTGACTCAACAACGTAATCAACACCGATGTCACCCCACTTTAAGTTTGCAGGATCACGCTCAGCAGTTACGCGGATGGTGTTGCCGTTTACAACCAGGTGACCATCTTTAACTTCTACTTTGCCCTGGAACTGACCGTGCATTGTATCGTACTTTAACATGTAAGCCATGTAATCTGGTGGTAATAAATCATTAATACCAACAACCTGAATGCCTAACTCTGGACGATAGATTGAAGCACGGAATACGAAACGACCGATACGGCCAAAGCCGTTAATACCAACTTTAATAGTCATATTAAATGTTACCCGTAGTTAACAATTGACAAAAATTAAAACAGTTAAAAGATACTCTAATTCTCGGTTTTGTCAAGATTGAGCACTATAACCGATCACTTTTATAAAAGTAGCTTTAACTAAAAAGCGCATTTAGTTTAGTCGATTGACTGTGATTTTTAAACACATTTTTTATTATTTTTATGTTAAAAAATTGATTATTTAATCTATTTAATATATTAGTTAAAAATAACAGATTGATTATAAAGAATAAAAAGTTACTTTAAACGTTTACATAAAAATGAAAAAAAATTTCGTATTGTTTCACTTTTTATTATCGCCAACCTCTAATTTTGTGTTTTTTGTCATATCTAGAACTTGCATTGATGAGCCGTTTTCGACCTTTTTCAAAATTTTTTACACTTTTTATATCGTCAATGAACAATTTGAAACTAATTCATATTCTTTTTCAAAATTTAGACTCGCTCAAATTTTTTAACAAAAAATCTGCTCAAAATATCAATTTTTAAGCATACATCAAGGGGATTGGGTATTATTAATGACTATAATCACATTTGTAAGTTATTTTGTTTCTTGAGAGTGCTTGACATGATCAAGAAAGTTTTTTTTTAATAACACGGTATACTCATGATAGACATTCAATTATTAGCGGACGAAAAAGGCATTGCTAGAGAGTACCTCGATGCAACAAATAAGCTTGTAAAAATTTCAGATGAGAGCAGAAAAAAAACTCTAGAAATTTTAGGCTACCCTGTAGAAGATGAAAAAGCTCTTCAGGCAATCTTAGATAAAGAAGAATTAGAACCTTTTAAGAATGTTCTTGACCCTGTTCAAATTATCAATGATGAGGATTTAAAGCAGTTTTACATTAGAACCCCAGAATCTTTTGGTGAAGACGAAAATGCTACTTTATCTGTTTCATTAAAGCTAGAAGATGGGCGTGTAATCGAAAGGGAGCTACCTCTAGAGCAAGTTGAAATTGCTGATTTCAAGAATGTTGCTGGTACTGTATACGATATTCGCAGATATTCTTTAATCTCTGATTTACCATATGGTTATCATGAGTGTTCTGTAGTAGTAAAGGCTAATGGAAAGACCTTAAAGTCAATTCCAATGTCTTTAATTATCACACCTGTAAAAATGTACACTCCCGAGTCTATTTTAAATGGCAAGAAAGTTTGGGGTGTAAGCTCACAGCTATATTCAGTTCGTTCAAGAAACAACTGGGGTATTGGTGATTTTGCTGATTTAAAACAGTTGTTACTAGGTGTTCACAAGTGTGGAGGTCAGTTTGTAGGTTTAAACCCTATGCACGCAGGCTACCCTGCAATACCTGATGAATCTGCCATAAGCCCTTATTCACCATCTTCAAGAAACTGGGTAAACATTGTTTATATTTCAGTAAATTCTGTTCCTGAATTAGCTCACTGCAAGGAAGCTCTTGATCTAATTAATTCAGAGAAGTTTCAGCAGAAACTTCGTGTTCTAAGAGATAAAGAATACGTTGACTATCGAGGCGTAATTGAGGCAAAGCTTCAGGTATTACGAATGATCTTCGACAATGTGAAAGTTGATGATAAGAGATCTTCTCGTGGTAACAAGTTCAATGAATTTGTTGAGAGAGGCGGTGAGAATCTAATTAACTTTGCAACCTACGATGCAATGCAACACTATTTCTACAGTCAGGGAGTAGATGCTTATTCATGGGAGAAGTTCCCTAAAGAGTACCAGGATATCCATTCAACCTTTGTTGAATCCTGGAGAAAAGAGCATCAGCAGGATGTAATGTTCTACTGCTACTTACAATTCTTAGCTTATGAGCAGTTAGCTGATGCATATAACACAGCTAAAAACGACGGTATGTTAATTGGTACCTATAGAGATTTAGCAGTTGGTGTTGCAAAGCAGAGCTGTGACGTTTGGGCCGATGTTGATAATGTATTCAGAACTAAAGGTTCAATTGGTGCACCTCCTGACCCTCTAGGTCCTCTAGGTCAGAACTGGGGCTTAGCTCCAATGGCTCCAAGTGCACTTAAAGCATGTGCATACAAGCCTATGATTGCTATGTACAAAGCTAATATGCAGTCTTGTGGTGCTATTCGTATCGACCATGCAGCAGGTTTATTCAGACTTTGGATTACAAAAACTTGTGAGCCAGCTTCAACTGGTGCATATGTTCACTATGATATGCATGATCTTTTAGGTATCATTGCTTTAGAGTCTCACCGTAACAAGTGTTTGGTGATTACAGAGGATCTTGGAACTATTCCTGTAGAGCTGACTAAGGCGCTACGTAAAGTAGGTGCTTTCTCTTATAAGATCTTCTTCGATGAAAAGGCTCAGGATGGCGGTTATATCGCTCCTCGTGATTATATAAGTCAGGCAATGTCTGCACTGACAACCCATGATATGCCAACATTAGTAGGCTGGTGGGGTTGCTTCGATTTAGATTTGGGTATTAAGCTTGGTATTTACACTCAAAAAGAAGCTGACGATTTAAGAGCTGCAAGAGAAGATTCTAAACAGAGAATTTTAGACAGCTTGCATGGTTTAGGTTCAATTTCTGATTCTTATACACGTAATGCAAAAGAATCTGTAATGAATGAAGAACTAGCTACAGCCATACAGATCCATATGTGTACAGGTTCTTGCTCATTGTTCAGTTCTCAGATTGAGGACTGGATTGGTGTAGAAAAGCCAGTAAATGTTCCTGGAACATATAATGAATATCCAAATTGGCGTCGTAAGTTGACAGCTGATCTTGAGGATATATTTGCAAATCAGCACGTAATTGATATGACCAAGTCAATGACCCTGGCTAGAGAATAAACTAGGAGGACGGCTTTATGCTGATCGATGATTTTAATAATGCAAGAATTGGTAAGCCTTTTGAAACACTAGGTTTACAAAAGGTTGATGGTGAAAGTGGCTTTTTGTTAAGAGCATGGCTTCCTAGTGCAAAAAGTGTTGAGGTTCGTTCTATCGATGGAACAAAACACATCTGTGATTTGACCTTAGTTCATCCGGATGGACTTTTTGAAGATAAGGTAAATGTTGATAAGCCTTTCCACTATTTATTCAAGGTAACCTACCAGGATGCAGTAGTTGAAGTTATCGATCCTTATCAGTTTAGAGACGAAGCATTCTTTGGTCTTAGCACCATGAATGAAGAGCCTGCTAATATTTATAAGACTTTAGGTGCTCAGCTAATTGAAGTTGATGTGGATGGAGTAAAAGTAAAGGGTACTAAGTTTGCTGTATATGCTCCTTCAGCAACATCTGTAAGTGTAATCGGAGACTTTAACTTTTGGGATGGTCGCCGTTTGCCTATGGCTAAGAGCTTACTTGGTCACTGGGTTCTGTTTGTGCCTGGTTTAGGTGCAGGACTTCGTTACAAGTATGAGATTAAAGATCCATTTGGCAATCGTCTTCCTCATAAGGCTGATCCTGTAGGTTTCTATCACGAGCAGTATCCTTCATTTGCTTCAATTATTTCAGATCATAGAACCTATACTTGGCATGATGCTGAATGGCAGAAGTCACAGCTTGGCAACAAGTTAGAAAGACCTATGTCAATCTACGAGCTGCACATGGGGTCTTGGAAGAAGAATGAGAATGGTCAGCCTTTAACTTATCGCGAGTTAGCTGTAGAGCTATTAGAATATGTTAAGAATATGGGGTACACTCATATTGAGCTGATGCCAATTATGGAACATCCATTCTCAGGTTCATGGGGCTATCAGCCAACAGGTCTGTTTGCTCCTACCTCAAGATTTGGAACAATCGATGATTTTAAATTCTTTGTTGATACATTCCACCAAAATGGAATTGGTATCATCTTAGACTGGGTTCCAGCTCACTTCCCAACCGATGCCTTTGGCTTAGCTAAGTTCGATGGGACTTGTGTATATGAGTACGAAGATCCAAGACGAGGATGGCATCCAGATTGGAATTCTCTAATCTATGATTTTGGTCGAGATACCGTTCGTCGATTCTTAATTGCATCTGCTTTAATTTGGCTTGATTTATACCACATTGATGGTTTACGCGTTGATGCAGTAGCTTCAATGCTGTATTGGGATTACTCTCGTAAAGATGGTGAATGGATCCCTAATGTTGATGGAGGTAATATCAATTATGAGGCTGTAAGCTTCTTAAAGTGGTTTAATGAAGAAGTTAACAGAAAACATCCAAATGCTGTAACCATTGCTGAAGAGTCAACAGCATTTACAGGTGTGTCTCGTCCAACAAGCACCGGTGGTTTAGGCTTTAACTTTAAGTGGAATATGGGCTGGATGCATGATTCATTAGAGTATATGCAAACAGATCCTTTCTTCCGTAAGTATCACCATGGTGAGATGTCATTCTCTATGATTTATGCTTACAACGAGAACTTCATCTTATCAATTTCTCATGACGAAGTAACTCACGGTAAGCACTCATTACTTTACAAGATGCCTGGAGATGAGTGGCAGCAGGCTGCTAACTTAAGAGCATATTTAGGTTATCAGTATGCACATCCTGGCAAGAAGTTAAACTTCATGGGCTCTGAGTTTGGTCAGGGGTCTGAGTGGAATGATAATACTCAATTAGATTGGTGGTTATTGAAGTATCCTAAGCATCAAGGTGTTCAGAAATTGGTTCAAGATCTTAACGAAATGTATAAGAAAGAGCCTGCTTTATGGAAGAGGGACTACGATTCTGATGCTTTTAGATGGTTAGATGTAAATGATGCTGAACATAGTATCTTTGCAATGTTAAGATCTGGCGATGATGGCGATTGCATTATAGCTGTATCTAACTTCACTCCAGTGCCTTATGTTGCTTACCGTTTAGGCGTACCAACACCTGGTACTTATAAGGTTATCTTAAATACAGATGATAAGAAGTATTGGGGTAGTGGTTACGGTACTGGCTCTGATGAAATTGTAGCATCGAATATTTCTTATCAGAACAACTACCATTCAATTGTTCTTGATCTGCCTCCTCTTGCAACAATTTTTGTTAAGAAGATTTCAGATTAAAATTTAAATTTCTTGAGAGGCCTCCTATTTTTAGAAGGCCTTTTTTTGTTTTCGTCACATCTTTTCGAATAATTAAACAAAATTTGCATTTCTGTACAATAAAATATAAAAATTAAAGACACCCAGCGAAAAATAATAATTAAGGTCAGTTATATGCTAAGAAAGTTACCATCTAATATTGATTTCAGACTAGTTCCCTTAGGTGCTTCAATAGCTCAGGGTGGATGCTATTTTTCTATTTGGTCTCCTAAGGCTAAAAGTGTAATCGTACACATCTATGATCATGATGAAAAAGAACGCTATAAGGTAAGACTAACCGACAAATTTGGAAATATTTGGTATGGATTTATTCCAAATGTAGGGGTAGGTGATCTTTATGCAATTGAAGCAGAAGGTGAATACGATCCCGACAGAGGTCTCTTTTTCAAGAAAGGTCAACTTTTAGTTGATCCTTATGCAAAAGCTCTAAATAAACCTTACACCTATAATCAACAGCGTTACTTAAATGACAATGCCAACTTTATACCAAAGGCAGTTGTTATTGATAGAAGTTTTGATTGGCAAGGTGTGACTAAACCTCAGTTTGGTCGTGATAACCTCGTTGTTTATGAGGCAAATGTAAAAGGTCTAACTCAACTAAACGAAAAGGTTCCACAAAAATTTCGTGGCAAGTACCTAGGTATTTGCCATGAGAGTGTAATTGCTCATTTAAAAAAATTAGGTGTTACCGCTATTCAGCTAAATCCTATAGCAGCTTTCATGAGTGAACCTCATCTAATCAAACACGGTTTGGTTAATTACTGGGGATATAACCCCGTAAGCTTTATGGCACCGGATCCTAGATATGCTGTTGAGCCTTTAAAGTGTGTCGATGAGTTTAGAACTATGGTAAGAGAACTACACCGCAACGGTATTGCAGTGATCTTAGATGTGGTATACAACCATACAGCAGAAGGTGGTAAGGGCGGTCCTATCTTGAGTCTAAAAGGTTTAGATGCACCTAACTACTATACTTTTAAAGAAGATGAGAATGGCATAAAAGATTTCTCATCATTCTATGATGTAACTGGTTGTGGCAATACAGTAAACGCTCAAGCAAGACCTACTTTGAACTTAATCTTAGATTCTTTAATCCATTGGACAAAGTGGATGCAGGTTGATGGCTTTAGATTTGATTTAGGTGTTACCGTATGTAGAGAAAGCCACAAAGGGATCTTCCACGAATATGATAGAGACAGTGCTTTCTTAAAGTCATGTTTCTGTATTGATAGATTAGCTCAGTCAATCATGATTGCAGAGCCTTGGGATGTAGGACCTAACGGTTATAGATTAGGTCAATTTCCCACAGGCTGGTCTGAGCAGAATGATAAGTTCAGAGATACAGTAAGACGTTTCTGGAGAGGAGAGCCTGGTCTAATTGGCGATTTTGCAACCAGAATTATGGGCTCAAGAGATGTCTTCTCCTCAGAAGATCGTTCAATTAACGCTTCATTGAACTACATAACTTATCATGATGGTTTCACTCTGGAAGATCTTGTAAGTTATTCTCACAAGTACAATGAAGCAAACTTTGAGAACAACCGAGATGGTTCAGATGAGAACTTCTCATCTAACCAAGGTGTAGAAGGTCCTACTACAAACAGCGAAGTTCTAGCTAAGCGCTGGTTGCTAAAGCGTAACTTAATGGCAACCGTTCTTTTATCTCAAGGTGTGCCTCATATACTGTCTGGCGATGAGTTCTCCAAAACTCAGCAAGGCAATAACAACGGTTATTGCCAGGACAATGCTATGTGTTGGAATCATTGGGATTACACCAAAGAAAACCAGGATTTTATTAACTTCATTGAAAGGGTATCATCTTTGCGCCATAAGTCTAAGATGCTAAGAGAGTTAACCTTAGTTGAAGATACTTTCCATCTGCAAGATGAAAAGTACGAGGCTCATTGGTTTAAAACTGATGGTACTACCATGGATTCAACAACCTGGAAAGATCCTAATACAGATGCCATTACCTTAACTTTAGGCTCTGAAGGTAAAGAGAGAAGAGAAACTTGGTGTTTTATCTTTAATCAAAAATACAATGAGCATATTATCGAGATTCCTATCCCTCTTGAAGGTGCTGAATGGGTAGAAGTATTAGATACTACAGATCCTACTGGCGCTCCAAACGAAAAAGATATGTATGGTGTTAAAAAGATCTATGTAAATAAGCCTTGTGTGAAAGTATTCATGTTAAGACTTACAAGTCATTCAAAACTAAAAAACAGTACTTCTTTTGAAGCTTTGACAAGACATCAAAATCGAAATATGAAAATCGACAAGATGAAATAACAGAATACAGAAGATCGTTGTAAAAAATAAGGTCCTTATGGACCTTATTTTTTATCTATTTGAAACTTAGACGGTTGTACAGATTTACAAATCAATCGAAGTAAAAGCACTTGTAGCCATGATCTTTGTTTTTTGAGTGTTGCTACCTTTTACAGATGCTGTATCAAACCAAGATAAAAGCATTTTAAGAGTATTGTCAGACACAAGCCCTTGAATATGTGTTGATAACAGTCTCTTTAAGATAAACTGGCTGTCAATTCCATCAGGAACAAAGTGTTTTACTTTACAAATGGTATTTTTATCTTTTTCAATTTGCTTTTTAGCATTAGCAATTAAATTATCAAAAGTATCAATATCATTGATCAGATGAAGTTTTTTTGCATCATATACTGTAAAGATCCTGCCTTCGGCAAACTCTCTGTAATCTACTTTTTGAAGCTCGGGATGAGCATTTCTAACTATAGTAATGAATCTCTTGTAAATAGATTCAACAGATAACTGAATTTCAATTTTTTGAGACTGAGGCATTTCTCTTGCGATAGAGGTTCTAGCAAGTTCTGAGGTTTCAACACCGTCTTCATAAACACCGTACTCATTTAAGAGTTTATCTGCGCTGATACCTAAAGAAAACACTCCAATAGATCCCGTAATTGTTTCAGGACTTGCATATACATAGTCAGCTGCAGTTGAGATCCAATAAGCACCAGATGCTGCTAGACCGTTCATCGATACTGTTAGTGTTTTACCAGTTTCCTTTTTAAAGTTAAGCAACATGTTTCTAATTTTCTCAGAGGCTGTAACTGAACCACCACCTGAGTTTATGTAGAGAAGAACATTATTTACTGACTTATCTTTTCTAATATCATCTAAAACTTCTTTGATATTATCAGGGCTAAAGGTAGCAGGACTCTCTGTCTTATCTACAATATCTCCTATGCCGTAGATAACAGCAACTGAACTTAACTTTTTATCTGATTTCTTTGGTGATTCGTGATTAGATAATGAAGCTAAAGTTAAATAATCCTGATAGCCTGTAAGTTTGGGCTCAAAAATACTCTTACCCTGACCATAAAGTTTGATTAAAGAAGCATTAAAGTCCTCTTGAGACATCAGCTCATCTACAAGATTGAGTTTATTTAAAAGTTCAGCTTCACTGCCTTGGTAATTTACTAAAGTCTTAATGTAGTTATCAGGTACAGCATAGAGATTTCCAATGGAACTACCTGTATTAGGTCTTGAATTTAGAGATTTTAAGTAGGTAAGCCATAAAATGTTGAAGGCCTTGCGGTATTCTTCCTTTACCGGCTCTGACATTCTGTTAGAGGTAAATGGCTCTACAGCACTCTTAAACTCACCAGCTCTAAAGACTAAAGGGGAGAGATTAAATCTGTTTAAGAGATCTTTAAAGTAAAGAGAAGATGCTGAAAAACCTCTAAAGGTGAAACCACCTAGTGGATCTAAGATGATCTTGTCGCAAGCAGTAGCAATTAAATATGAAGAGGCGTTGTATGCGTCTGAGTAAGCATTTACCATTACGCCAGGATTTTTCTTTTTGTAATCTAAGATCGCTTTTTTTACTCTTGAAGCTACAGGCATTGGCATTCTGTCAGTTTTAGAAAAGTTAAAGTAGACAGACTTAATTCTCTTGTCGTCACTTGCTGTATTTAAAGCTTCTTCAATTGATACGACATCATTGTATTCTGGTGTATTTAAGACATCAGAAAATTGCTTTGTAAATTTGGTGTACTCATTGTCAGGTTGAGGCATTTCATGAATAGTACCTGACAGATCAAAATAGAGAATTGGAGATACTGTTTTTACAGAACCGTCAGCGTTAACTGCTGTATTCTCGACTATACCCTTTGCATTATTGGCAAAATAAATTCCTGAGAATATAGCAAGAATAAGCAGTAAAAAGATTAAGTTGAAAACCAAGTTTCTAGCAAAAGTAATGATAGAGCCAATAGTAAGCAGTACTTTTCCTATACTTTTGCAGATCTTATGAGAACTGCCTGAGCTCTTTCCTTCAATAATGATAACAGGTGATTTTTCACTTTTATCAGCTGGTAAGGATTGATTATTGTTTTCTTCACTCATAATTTTTTCCAAAAATTGACAGACTAATATTAAAAAGCTACTAATGCTCATTAATATGCAGTTTGTCATACAAAAAAGACAAGATCATTTTAGATAATCTTGTCTTTTTAGGTAGCTAAATAAATTATTTTGCAGTTTTAGTGCTCTGCACAATCTTCATGACAGAACCTACCATACCTGAAACGTCAGAGAGGTTGCTAGGAACAATCAGAGTATTGTTGGTCTTAGCAAGATTCGAGAATGCATCAATATACTGCTCCGCTACCTTTAAGTTAATAGCAGTGTTTCCACCTTGCTCTTCAGATGCTTTTGCAATTAAAGAAATAGCCTGAGCGGTAGCATTTGCAATAGCAATAGTAGCCTGAGCTTTACCTTCAGCTACGTTGATTTCTGATTGCTTTTCACCTTCAGATTTAGCAATAGCAGCTTCTCTAGCACCAGTTGCTAGGTTAATCTGCTCTTGTTTTTTACCTTCAGACTCAGAAATAACAGCTCTCTTTTCACGTTCAGCGGTGATCTGTCTTTGCATTGCCTGTAAGATTACAGCAGGAGGGGTTAAATCTTTAATTTCATAACGCAGAACTTTAACACCCCAGTTTAAAGCGGCCTCATCAATTGCTGATACAACCTGATTATTGATAAGATCTCTTTCTTCAAAAGTTTCATCTAAAACCATCTTACCAATAACAGAACGTAAGGTGGTCTGAGCTAACTGAGTTACAGCGATAATGTAATTTGAAGTTCCGTAACTAGCTAGCTTTGGATCTGTAACCTGGAAATATAAAATGCCGTCAACTGATAACTGAGTGTTATCTCTGGTAATACATACTTGGCTTGGTGTATCTAGAGGAATTTCCTTTAAAGAGTGCTTATATGCAACTTTATCAATAAAAGGAATGATGAAGTTAAGACCTGGATTTAGTACCTTATGGAACTTACCTAATCTCTCAATAACCCAAGCAGTTTGCTGAGGGATGACATTGATAGATTTAAAAGCAAAGATAATTGCAATTACAATTAAGACGATTGCAACTATAAGTCCTCCTGACAAAGAGTCATCGTACATATCAAACATGATTTAATTCTCCGTAAAAGTTATTTTTTGAAACTGTTGTTATTGGAAAATTTATCCTAAGATTAATTTACTTTTTTAGGATAAGTCTCGTCCCTTCAACACGGTCGATTTTATAGACTCCGCATTCAAGAGAGCCGTTATCTGCATAAGCTGTACAAGAAGTACCTCGATAATTTACTTTTGCACTGCCATCATCATTAACACTGCTAACATTTACAATTTGTCCTTTATCAAGGTTGTCGCACTGTGTATTAGGAGTAAGTTTTCTTAAGTTTCTTCTAAAGTAAAGTGCAATAACTACACCTAAAACAATTACTATTGCAGCAATTGTAAATTGAGAGGTAAGGGACAATCCAAACAGTGCACTTATACATGCAGCAATTGCGCCAGCACTGAAGGCTAAAAGATAGATTGTGCCTAACATCATTTCACAGCCTAGAATTACTAGAGCTACAATTAACCAAATTAAGTAATCTGACATACCTTACTCCAAAGCTATTTCTTTTTAGGTTTATTCTTAAAGATATTAAAAAATATCAGGGCAAAGAAAACTGGCACAAAAATTCTAATTAACCTTTCTGGATCATCTGAAAATACTATTAAGCTAAAGAATACGAAAATACAAGCTACAATCAAGAAAGATACTAATTGTGAGTTCTTCTTGTTTGAATTTACAGCATCCTTATTGGCAACCTTTCTTAAAGTTGTATTATTAGAATTTTGGTAAGTACTCTGCTGAGTGTGTACTTTTGCTCTCTGATTTAAATTGTTATCTGGTGTCTTGCGTACAGTAGGCCTTTCTTGAGGAGTAGATTGGATATTGATAGCTTCTTTTTGAATGTGAGTCTGATGGTTGGCATTGCTTTTGACAATGTCATTTTTTATTGCAGCTACTTTTTTCTTTTCAAGTTGCTTTACTAGAGCAACAAAGTCGCCATCTTTAGGCTCTAAAGAATAGTTGTTCATTATTTTATCCAAAACTAATAACTTGTCAGATAGTATCACAAGTTGAAAATGTATTGGATGTTATAGCAGACAAATCTTATACAAAAATTAGCTTTAACTAATTAGAAAAAATTAAATTTTTCATTCCTTTTTCACAAGTACAATTGTAAAAGAAACTGAGAACATAATTCTGTACAAAAAAATCATTTTGAAAACTGATAAAACGATCACTTTTTCTTGTATAATGTCCGATCAAATTTTACAAGTTTTGGAGGAATTTATGCTACGCATTATGGAAGAGGCTTTAACATACGATGACGTACTGTTAGTGCCTGCACATTCAACTGTTTTACCAAACACTGCAGATCTTCGTACTAGATTGACCTCCAACATTCAGTTGAACATTCCAATGATCTCATCTGCAATGGATACCGTTACCGAGTCAAACCTTGCAATTGCTCTAGCTCAGGAAGGTGGTATTGGTTTCATTCACAAGAACATGTCTATTGAAAGACAGGCTCAGGAAGTTGCTCGTGTAAAGCGTTTTGAAAACGGTATGGTAACCAAGCCTGTTACTGTTCACCCTGAGAATACCATCAATCAGGTTCGCCAGATGGCAGCTAAATATGGTTTCTACGGTTTCCCTGTAGTAGATGAGAAAGATAACCTATTAGGTATTATCACAGGTCGTGATACTCGTTTCTTAACTAATGGTGAGGTTAAGGTTCACGAGGTTATGACTCCTAAAGATCGCCTTGTTACTGTAAGAGAGAATGAGTCTCGCGAAAACGTTCAGGCTTTAATGCAGAAACATCGTATTGAGAAAGTTTTAGTAGTTGACGATGCTTTCCACTTAAAGGGACTTATTACTGTAAAAGATTTCCAGAAATCTTCAAACAAGCCAAACGCATGTAAAGATGCCTTAGGCAGATTAAGAGTAGGTGCCGCAATTGGTGCAGGCGCAGGTAATGAAGACAGAGCAAAGGCTCTTGTAGAGGCTGGTGTTGATGTTCTATTAGTTGACTCTTCACACGGTCACTCACAGGGCGTTTTAGACAGATTAAAGTGGTTACGTAAAGAATATCCTGAATTACCTATTATTGGTGGCAACGTAGCTACTGCAGCTGGTGCTTTAGCTTTAGCTGATGCTGGCGTAAGCGCAGTTAAGGTTGGTATCGGCCCTGGCTCAATTTGTACAACTAGAATTGTAACCGGTTGTGGTGTACCACAGATGACAGCTGTATCAAATGCAGTTGAAGCTTTAAAGGGTACAGATATTACCGTTATCGCTGATGGTGGTATTCGTTACTCAGGTGATATTGCAAAGGCTATAGCAGCTGGTGCTAACTGCGTAATGGTAGGTTCTATGTTCGCAGGTACCGAAGAGGCTCCTGGTGAGATTGAAATCTATCAGGGGCGTTCATTCAAGTCATACCGTGGTATGGGATCTTTAGCAGCTATGTCTAAGGGTTCTGCTGACCGTTACTTCCAGTCAGACAACGCAGCAGATAAGCTAGTTCCAGAAGGTATTGAGGGTCGTGTTGCATATAAGGGCTTATTACACAACATCATCCATCAGCAGATGGGCGGTCTACGTGCAGCTATGGGCTTAACCGGTTGTGCAACAATCGATGACTTACGTACTAAAGCTCAGTTCGTACGTATTACCAGTGCAGGTTTCCATGAGTCACATGTTCATGACGTAACCATCACTAAAGAAGCTCCAAACTACCAGAGCCACGTTTAATATTTCATGATGCACCTCTTAGCAGGTGCATTAGTCTTTTTTAAATCTATCAAGAGATTAAATTATGTCTTCACAGAACATCCATTCTGAAAAGATCCTCATCTTAGATTTCGGTTCTCAGGTGACACAGCTGATTGCCCGCCGTGTACGTGAAATCGGTGTTTACTGCGAAATTTATCCATTTGATGCAGATCTTAATTTAATTAAGAACTTCGGTGCTCAAGGTATCATCCTTTCAGGAGGTCCTGAGTCTACAACAGAAGCAGGTTCTCCTCGTGCTCCTATGTGGGTATATGAAGCAGGTGTTCCTGTTTTAGGCATTTGCTACGGCTTACAGACAATGTCTGTTCAGTTAGGTGGTAAGGTTCAAGGTTCATCAAAACGTGAATATGGTCATGCAACTGTTGAAATTAAGGCAGAGTGTCCTTTATTTGACAATCTAACTGATCATGAAGGTGAGCATAAGTTAGATGTTTGGATGTCTCATGGCGACAAAGTAACAGCTATCCCTGATGGTTTCGTTACTGTAGGTAGCACTGATACATGCCCGTATGCTGCAATTTACAACAAAGATAAGAAGTTCTTTGGTGTTCAGTTCCATCCTGAGGTAACCCACTCAAAGCAGGGCGGTGAGATCTTAAAACGTTTTGTTCTTGATGTTTGCGGTTTACACGCATTATGGTCACCAAATGCTATTATCGAAGATGCTGTTGCAAGAATTCGTGAGCAGGTAGGTGACAAGAAAGTTCTTTTAGGTTTATCAGGTGGTGTTGACTCATCTGTTACCGCATTATTGCTTCAAAAGGCTATTGGCAAACAGTTAACCTGTGTATTCGTTGATAATGGTTTATTACGTTTAAACGAAGGTGCTCAGGTAAAAGAGATGTTTGCTCCTCTTGATTTGAACTTCGTATACGCTGATGCTTCAGACAGATTCTTAGATGCTCTAAAGGGTATTTCAGATCCTGAGTTAAAGCGTAAGGCAATCGGTAAGACTTTTATTGACGTTTTTGCTGACGAGGCAAGAAAGTTAGAAGGTGTTGAGTTCTTAGCTCAAGGTACAATTTATCCTGATGTTATTGAGTCAGCTGCTGCAAAGTCTGGCAAAGCTCATGTTATTAAGTCTCATCATAATGTAGGTGGTCTACCTAAGGACTTAAAGTTCAAGTTAGTTGAACCTTTACGCGAACTTTTCAAGGATGAAGTAAGACGTATTGGTGTTGCTTTAGGTTTACCTGAGTCTATGGTAATGAGACATCCTTTCCCAGGTCCAGGTTTAGGTGTTCGTGTCTTAGGTGAAGTTAAGAAAGAATACTTAGACTTATTACGTCAGGCTGATGCTATCTTCATGGAAGAATTAAACAAGTCAGGCTGGTATCAGAAAGTAAGTCAGGCTTTTACTGTGTTCTTACCTGTACGTGCTGTAGGTGTTATGGGTGATCATCGTAGCTATGATTACGTTGTATCTTTACGTGCAGTTAAGACTATCGATTTTATGACCGCAAAATGGGCTGAGTTACCATATGATTTATTAGGTCATATCTCAAATCGTATCATTAACGAAATCAATGGTATTTCAAGAGTTGTTTACGACATCTCAGGAAAACCACCAGCAACTATTGAGTGGGAATAATTCCCCTAAGTGGTAATAAGCGTTAATTGATAGCAAGTACCGCAGTCAAAATCTGCGGTATTTTTTTTGATTTTGTGAATATTTTGCTTATTATCAAGTTTTACAGGATCTTGATCCCTTAAAATTGTCAGATAAATTTTTGGAATTTCGATATGACAGTTATGATTACAGACACAAACAAAGACTTTAACAAATGGATTAAAATTGCTCTGCGTGATCTTGAAAAAGAGCACTGGAGTGAAGCTCAAGAAAAGATCTCTATCTTAAAAGAAGAAAATCCAAACAGCACAGAACTTTTAATTTTATGCATTTTGCTGCAGTTCAAAATTAAAGGATTAGGTGGTCTTAAAAAACTGTCAAAAGTAAGACTTAATATGATTAAGTCTACAAAAGAATATCCTTTAATTGAAAACGGTGAAGAGAGCCAAGTAAAAGATCATTTCTTAGGCATTATTGCACGTCGTGAACAAAAATTAGAACACGGAAAAAGTTCTACATCACGTCTTTCTGCTTATATTATTCCTGGTCTTGCTGTAGCTATTTTGATTTTCTCTGCTGGCGCAGTGGTAAATGACAAATTTATCAAAGACAAGCCATACGATTATCAACCTATTGATAAGTCAGAGTTAAGAAAGCTTATTAAGAACAAAAAAGTTCATCTAGACAGAATCGATACAAGCAAGATCACCGATATGAGTTACCTTTTTGCAAAGTGCGACTATATCAGCACAGATTCTGAGTACATAAGAGTAAAAAGAACATGTCGCAAAGAGGAACTTAGAAAAGATTACAAAGGCATTGAAAAGTGGAATGTGTCTTCTGTAGTTAACATGCAGTCTATGTTCTTTGAAGCAGATTCCTTTAATGTGCCAATTAATGCTTGGGATGTCTCAAATGTTCAGAACATGAAAGGTATGTTCTATGAGTTAAAGAACTTTAATCAGCCTCTGAATTCATGGAAAGTATCAAATGTACGAACCATGGCTTATATGTTCTTTGGAGCAAGTTCTTTTAATCAAGATCTGAGCGCGTGGGATGTTTCAAAAGTAGAGAATATGTCTAGCATGTTCTTTGGAGCAAAATCCTTTAACAAGCCAGTTGAAAACTGGAATGTTTCAAGAGTATCTAACATGGCCTACATGTTCAGAGAGGCAGAGAGTTTTAATCAGCCTTTAGAAAAGTGGGATCTTGCAACACTACAAAATGCTCCAGGTATGTTTACAGATGCAAAGTCATTTAACCAGCCATTAAAGAATTTTGATTTAACAGGTGTATCTTCATACAAGATGTTCTCTGGAGCAACTTCATTTAAACAAGAATATCCAGCAGGTTGCTCTGACAACTGTTCATTCAAAAAGCAAGAGAATGAATAAGTACAGATAATCAAAGCTGAGTTCGGATAATATACAGTGAAAGAAACAAACTGCAACTTTTTAGTTAAAGGAAAAAAGGTAGTTGGTACTATTTGCTTACCAGATGGAAATACTAAAGCTCCAGTAGTGCTTTTTATTCATGGTTTTACAGGAAATCGTCATGAGTCTGTAAGCAAATCAGCACCTTTAGGTAAATTTTCCTTACTTGCCTCTAAATTGTCTGATGTTGGCATCGCTTCTTTACGTATTGATATGCGAGGAAGTGGGCAAAGTGATGGCTCATTAGAAGATATAACTGCTTTTACAGAATTAGAAGATGCAATTGCAGCTTGCGAGTACTTAAAGCAAAGTGAGCTTGTGGACGGTAATAAGATCTCTGTTTTAGGTCTGTCCTTTGGAGGATTGGTTGCTACAGCACTTTGTGCAAAAGACCGTAAGATAAAGTCGCTAGTTCTTTGGAATCCTGCTGTAAACATGATGGAAGTTATGCTGACTATAGCAGGTATTGCTCCTGTTATGCATGCTTGTAAAGACGAACACAGAATTTACGAGTTTGATATTTGGAATGCAAAAAGAAAACTTTGTGGAGAGTTCTTTACAAGTCTGTGCAAAATGAGTGCTCATGCAAGCATAGCAAAGTACAAAGGACCGATGTTACTACAGGTAGGTCTTAATGATCATGTAGTATGGCCTGAACCAGCACAGGCACAAGGTATTATTTCCTGCCATGAAGGAGAACATGAACTTCAAACTGTAAACGCAGGTCATGACTTTACAAATAATGGCTCTGACGAGCCACTTTTATCAGTTATTGAGAAAACAGTTTCTTTCTTAAAAGAAAAAGCTTTTTAGAACTACCACTTGTCCACATGTACCTTCTCAGATTCAAATAGATCTCTTTGATGATTGTCGTTGTCAACTGGATAGCCAAAGGCAATTAAAGAGTGAGGTATGATGTTATCGGGAAGATTAAATTCTTCTTTTAGAGCTTGAACTCTCTCTTGCTCTGGGAAAGAACCTAACCATACAGAACCTACACCTAAAGCTTGAGCTGCTAAGATCATGTTTTGAGCGGCAATGGAGCAGTCTGTTTGCCAATAATCAGGAGCATTGCTGTAAGCTTTACTTAAGTCACCTGCTACCATTACACCAAAAGCTGCGTGTGTAAGTGGAGTGGCATAAGGTCCATTAGCTTTAGCCATGCGTTCTAGAATGTCTTTCCTTTTAGTGACTAAAAATTGCCAAGGTCTGCAGTTAACAGCAGAAGGACCGCTCATAGCAGCTTGCAAGATGGTATGAATATCAGAGTCAGGTACTTCTTTATCTTTGAATTTTCTAACAGAGTGTCTTGAGAATATGCAATCTAAAGTATCCATGTGTATTCCTTATAGAAATTGGATAATACATTTATTGTTAAGTATAGCTAACCTGTCAAGTGGTAATATTTAGTGAGTATAAATATGAGAAATATGCATAAAACAACGATGAAGGATACTACTAACATTCTGAAATTTCAGTTGTAAAAAAAGAAAAAAACTAAACAATAAAGTAAAAAAATTTTTTAACTATTCTTAACAGCATAGGAAAGCCAAAAGGTAAAAAAAAGAGAAAGAAAGATTAAGACAATGTAAAAAAATAATTTGACAAGGATT